>Ga0172378_10000020_pt1 | contig 116706 bp, 117 predicted proteins | sample GrowelOW332metaG_FD_119755 | JGI IMG/M metagenome (GOLD analysis project Ga0172378, IMG submission 119755) | Groundwater microbial communities from an aquifer near a municipal landfill in Southern Ontario, Canada - Pumphouse #3_1 metaG | ecosystem: Environmental > Aquatic > Deep subsurface >... | reverse complement strand
CCCGGAAGTTAAGCCCTCCAGCGCCGATGGTACTGCAGAGGCTATCTGTGGGAGAGTAGGTCGCCGCCAGAGATCTTTTTTTATACCCTCATCCTTCCTTACCATAATTCCCTATGATAATTCTATAATTATGAAGTCTTTGATATAGGAAAAGACATCTAACCAACCTTTAAACTTGAAAAGTGGCTAGATGTCCTAATGTATTCTTCTGACTTATTTTCTTTATTGTCTATTTTATTACTGCCTAATGATGGGGATAAAAACTATATCAGAGAGAGTAACCTCGTCTCGTTCTCCTTCTTCTTTTAACACCGTTTCTACAATGGCATTATGTGCTGATACTTGAACAACCACAACTTTTCCTACCTCTTCTGGGAATGTTGTTTCGTGCTTTTTGGAAGAGATTCCTTTGTATGTTTTTTCTCTAAATACTGTAAGAATATCGCCTTTCTTAATTCCTTCAAAGTGACCTGCTGAAATGATGTATTGCACATGAGGAGTAGATTTCTCTTTCCCCTTTACATCATTAGTTGTTATACTTCGCAAAATGCTTGCCGTATGATAAAGACCCGTAAAGCCTTCTGTAACTTCGTCGAGCATCGCATCTATTGCTTTTTTACAGGCAGCCCATGTTGTAGAGTGCTTAAAGTCATCCCAGACCGGATGAGTAAAATTGTTTTTGTCTTCTCGGGGAGCAAGTCTGAACAGATCTATACCATCTTTATATAAGGGATCAAAAGGAGAGAAGCCTCGAGCTGAGAGAAAAAATAACCGGTCATCTCCTGGAGAGGGGATAATACGTTGATCTTTTTTTACAACACTTGTAACATAAGGAATTTCTGTTCCTAAAGTGTCGTAAAGTTTCATTCTCATACGTACAGTACTTCTCTTGTCTTGTACGAAAAAATCTTTATCTTTTTCTAACAACGAATAAATCTCAAGCTGAAGAGATATATCTTTTTTAGCCTGCCCAGTTGATGCCGTTTCATTATAAATCCTAATAAATGGAGATCTCTTCAATTGGGAAATGCAGTATGAGGTGATTTTTTCTTCCAACACATCAATTGGATAAAAGCGACTATGCCAAACCTCATAACCACTGGTGTTCATCGTTTGCATAACTTCTACAGAAATAGACGCTTTTTGAAGCTCTCTAGAATGTCCACTTGCTGTTATTAGCGTGATTGTTAACATAGAGAGTCCCCAAATTTTTAAGCAACGTAATATTTTCATCTCTTCACCCCAGGAAAAATCTACTCTTTCTCCTTTGTTTATCGGTGATTTAGTTCTTTATCTAGAGCTTTAAAAAATTCATCAATATCACAATCCGCACGAATAAAGAGACGTCTTGGGCTAATATACGACGTAGATATTTCCCCTTTATTGACAATAACAATTTTCCCGTGGCACATAGAAGGAAGAAATGCTGCTGGGGTTACCGTCAGAGATGACCCTACAACAAATAGAAGGTCTGCATCTTCTACAAGAGCTTGACATTCATAAAGATATTTGACGTTTTCGCCAAAAAACACTATGTCAGGTTTTATAATGCCACCGCATTTATCACAATGAGGAACTTCTTCTTTAAATGTTTTTTCATATGACAAATCATAATCGTATCTTTGACCACAATGGGTACAGAAACTTTCCCATGTACTGCCATGGATTTCAAAAACTTTCTTTGAGCCTGCTTTTTGATGAAGCGCATCGATATTTTGTGTAATGATTCCTTTCAGTACTCCCTTCTTTTCAAGCTCTGCGAAGAAGTGGTGTGAAAACGTTGGGCGTATTGTATTTATGGTATGAAGAAATTCTCTGTGAAATTCGTAAAAGAATTTAGGGTTTTGGCGAAAATAATCAATATCAAAAATAAGTTCGGGGTCGGTCTTCATCTTCCTTTTATAAACACCATTTGGACCTCTGAAATCAGGAATGCCAGCATTGGTAGACATGCCCGCACCGCTGAGAAGAACAACCTTTCGTGATTTTGAAAGTGCCTCTGCGCATTGTTGAGTGAGTGTCTCTATGTTTTCTTCCACTCCGATCACCTCCATGTGACATTATATCTCAAAATATTTCTTTGTATTTTTAATCAAAAATTTATGCAACCGATTGACCAATTTGTTACAATATCGCCAGCTTAATAACGGGGGTGTTATAGAATGGCTATAAAAAATCTCATTTATGGTGTTGATGATAAGCCGCCTTTCCCTATTATGGTCTTGGCGGGATTTCAGCACGTCTTAACTTTGTTTGGTGCTACTACTCTTGTTCCTCTTATTTTTGGACCTGCCATGGGTATGACAACGGCAGAAATAGGCTTTTTTATTTCTTGTGTATATCTAGCGATGGGAATCGCGACTCTTATACAGACTCACCCTAAATTAGGATCGGGGCTTCCTATCGTTCAAGGGTCAAGTTTTAGTTTTATTCCTCCTATTATGACAATCATCGCTGCATATGGTGCTTCTGGACCATCAGTTGTTATGCAGCATGTTGGTGGAGCACTCATTGCTGGAGGACTTATTCTTTCTGTTATCGGGTACAGTCGGATAGTGGGTATTATTAGAAAAGTTATCACTCCCGTTGTTATCGGACCAACCATTATGGCTATTGGCTTCTCTTTGGCGCCTGTTGCCATCCAGTTCAACGCTGCCAATTATTGGCCTATTTCCCTTATTGTTGTTTTTTGCGTCTTTTTCTTTAGCCTCATGAGCAAAAATAAATACTTTAATATATTCGCAATTCTTGCATCTATTACAATTGCTTATCTGGTAGCACTTGCTGGTTCTCTCTCGGGCTTTTTCCCGGCTGATCATCCCGCTTTTATTAATCTTGCCAGTGTTGTAGAAGCTCCATGGTTCCGTTTCACTGGTTTCATGCCCTGGGGGGTTCCTAAGTTTGATCTCGTTTCTTTCGGAGCAATTATTGCTGGATTTTTCGCGGTTATGATCGAGTCGATTGGAGATTATCACTCTTGTTCCTATGTGGCTGGTTTACCAGATCCTGAACCATCTACAATCAATAGAGGAATTGGTGCGGAAGGTCTCAACTGTGCTATAGCTGGAACACTTGGTGCAGTTGCTACCACTTCATATACAGAGAATATTGGTCTTATTGGCTTAACTGGAGTTGCTTCTCGCTGGGTTGTTCGTACAGGAGCTGTGCTTCTCATCATAATGAGCTTTATTGGAAAAATTGGAGCTCTTATTGCAACAATACCTAGTCCAGTTATTGGAGGAGCTTATATTGCCCTTTTCGGCATTATCGGAACGTTGGGAATTCAGGTATTGCTTCGAGCCGATATGACGAGTCAGAGAAACGTTCTTATTGTTGGTTTTGCTTTTCTTATGGCATTAGGTCTTCCTGGCTGGGTAGAAGCTCAGAAGGATGCCTTTTTTGCACTTGGTATCGGTGGCCAGGTTCTTTGGGCCGTTATGAAAACCCCCATGGCAGTGGCAGGAATTTGCGCAGCTTTTTGGGATTCGATTGTTCCTGGAACGAATAAAGAACGAGGAATAACAGACTAACATTACAAAACGTAATTAAAGAACAATTTCTTAATACGAAGATCTAAAGCTGCCTTTAAAGGCAGCTTTTTAATTTTTAAAACTTGACAAAAATACCCATCTCCCCTATAGTGTATATAAACAAAATTAACTCTACTATTTTAGTAGGGTAAGCCATTCAATAAAATGTTATAATGAAAAAAATGTTTGAAAATGGATTAAGGGAGGTACAAGGATGGCTAAAAGATTAGAAGTATATAAGTGTGAGTTGTGCGGCAACATTGTTGAAGTTCTTCATGCCGGAGCAGGCCAACTCGTTTGCTGCGGCCAACCTATGAAACTTCTTGAAGAGCAGACAGCAGATTCTGCTACAGAAAAACACGTTCCTGTTGTCGAAGGTAACAAAGTGAAGGTAGGAAGTGTTCCTCATCCGATGAAAGACGAGCATTACATTGAATGGATTGAGGTTATATCTGGAGATAAAATTTATCGTCAATTCCTGAACCCAGGAGAGGATCCCGAAGCAGAATTTGGTGAAATTACTCCAGAGATGAGTAGAGAATATTGTAATGTTCATGGATTATGGAAGGCAGGTAAGTAGAATATGATATCTAAAAAAATGCAGGATGCAATAAACGATCAGATTAATGCAGAGCTCTATTCCGCTTATTTATATTTAGCTATGGCTGCCTATTTTGAAGAAGAGAATCTTATGGGCATGGCAAATTGGATGCATATCCAGGCTTTAGAAGAGAAAGACCATGCAATGAAATTCTATAATCACATTGTAGAGCGTGGAGGAAGAGTAAAGTTACAGGCTATTGCCGAGCCTCCCTTTGAATGGAAATCATGTATTGATGTTTTCAAAGCGGCACTTGACCATGAGCGCTATGTTACTCGGCGCATTAATGACTTAGTTGATCTTGCCATAGAAGAGAAAGATCATGCAAGTAACATTTTCCTTCAGTGGTATGTGACGGAGCAAGTGGAAGAAGAAGCAAATGCTGAAGAAATTATTCATAAACTAGAGTTTGTTTCTGAGTCTAAGCATGGCATATATATGCTTGATAAAGAATTGGGAGCAAGGGTATATACTCCACTTGCAACTGAAGAAGAATAACTTCCTATTATTAACGAAGAAATAGATGATCAAGGGGCAAAGCAGATTATGCTTGTGCCCCTTTCTTGTGAAAAGGGAGGGTTACACAATGGCGCATATTGATGCCAAAGCTCTTTTCTCTTTAAGTTATGGGATGTATATTTTAAGTACGGAATATGAAGGTCAAAAAAATGGACAAATTCTCAATGCTTTGATACAGCTGACAAGTAAGCCTATCTGTATAGCTGCGTGTCTTCATAGAGATAATTACACTACGGAATTACTTGAAAAAAGTCGACGCTTATCGATTTCAGTTTTGGAAGAAACAGTTCCCTTAAAATTTATAGGAGTATTTGGCTTCCGTTGCGGACGGGATTTTGACAAGTTCAGTGCCTGTATATATAAAAGAGGAGAAACAGGAATTCCCATAGTTACAGAATATTCGTTGGCTTCTATTGAAGCACGTGTTCTTTCTGTAACAGAAGTTCATACCCATAAATTGTTTATAGCGCAAGTTGAAGCCGCGGAGGTTATAAAAGAAGGTAAACCCTTGCTTTATGCAGATTATCACACTATTAAAAAGGGAAAATCTCCAGATAAGGCTCCCTCAGCTATATTCAATACTATAAAATAAGAATAATCTTAATAGGTAAAGAGCAAGGAGGATAAGAATGACACCACTTGAGATAAAACCTGGTATTTTTTGGGCAGGCGTTTTGGATTGGACCTTAAGGGATTTTCATGGGTATTCTACAGAAAAAGGTTCAACGTACAATGCGTATATTGTTAAAGGGCGAGATAAAATAGCCCTTTTCGATACAGTAAAGACAACCCACTTTGACGAATTTATAGAGAGATTAGAAGAAATAGTAGACGTAGAGAAGATTGACTACATTGTTGTCAATCATGCGGAAATGGATCATTCAGGTAGTCTTCCTATGGTTGTAGATAGAGTAAAACCTGAGAAAATTTTTCTTTCTAAACCCTGCAAAGATGCACTTATAGCTCACTTTGGAGATGTTGTTGAAAGTTGGCCCTTGCAGATTGTTGCCACAGGAGATGAAGTCTCTCTCGGCGGAAAAACTATCTCTTTTATTGAAGCGCGTATGCTTCATTGGCCCGATAGCATGTTTTCGTATATAAAGGAAGACCGCGTTCTTATTTCCAACGATGGTTTCGGCCAGCATTATTCCACAAGTGTTCGCTTTGATGACGAAGCTGACTGGGGAGAGTTGATGCACCAATCGGCTAAATATTATGCGAACATTCTATTACCCTATTCTCCCATAATGCTTAAGAAACTTGACGAGATAGGATCTATGAATATAGAAATAGATATGATAGCCCCAGACCATGGCATTATTTGGAGAAGCCACATCCCTGAAATTTTATCTGCATATCGTAAATGGGCTGAAGGGAAATGTCTCGATAAAGCTGTAGTAACATACGATACGATGTGGCATAGTACAGAGAACATGGCACGCCATATTGCAGAGGGGCTTATCAATAAAGGTATCGAAACTCATGTTATGGATTTACGGGTGACGCACCATAGCGATGTAATGACAGAAATTCTTGATGCGAGAGGACTCCTTCTCGGTTCCCCGACATTAAATACTGGATATTTACCGAGAATGGCCGATCTTGTCTGCTACGTGAAAGGATTACGTCCCATAAAAAAAGTTGGAGCTGCTTTTGGTTCTTACGGATGGGCAGGCGAATCGCTTAAACTTCTCAACCAAGAATTGGAAGCTATGAAGATCAACATCGTTCATCCAGGAATAAAGGTAAAATATGTTCCCCGGGAAAGCGATCTACATGAATGTTTTGCTATGGGAGAGAGCGTAGCTGAAGCAATTTATGAAGCAAATAAAGCCTGATAAAGTAGCGATATCAGCATTCAGGGGAGAATTTTCCCCTGAATGCTTCCATACCGTGTTGGAAAATATATATAAGACCTACACACGAGCCGAACTTATCTATCCAGACCCCGTGGAGTTCCCGCGGAGGTATGCAGATGTAAGAGATAGAGAGATTGTGGCGCTTATAGCGTCATCTCTTGCATACGGAAGAGTTCAGCAGATTCATAACAGTGTAAGCAAAGTCCTTACCCCCATGGGAGATAAACCGGCTTCTTTTATACGTTCTACGTCCGAAAAAGAGTTGGAAAGGCTCTACTCTGATTTTAGACATCGTTTTACTTCGGGCAGTGAATTGGTACAGTTTTTATTAGGGGTACAGAAAATTTTGAAAAGGTACTTATCTCTGGAAGAGTGCATTATTGCTTGTTTGTCTTCAAACAGTAGCATTTTTGATGGATTGACTGCTTTTGCAGATAGCATAAAAAAAGCAGCAGGAGGAGCAACCTCTCTTATCGCTTCACCTGCTGATGGGAGTGCCTGCAAACGTTATTTTCTCTTTCTTAAGTGGATGATACGGCACGATGCTGTTGATCCTGGTGGATGGTCTGCTGTTTCGTCTGCTGATCTATATTTTCCAATAGATACACATATGCATAAAATTGCGCGGTCTCTTCATTTTACAGAACGAAAACAGGCTGATTTAAAAACCGTTATAGAAGTAACTCGTGCCTTTCAGAAAATAGCTCCCCACGATCCTACACGGTACGATTTTGCTTTAACCCGTTTTGGAATCCGTTCAGAACTACATATAGCTGAACTTATTAAACAATGCAATGATGGCGTGTCGTCTTCTATTCGAGAGTAATCTCGTCGCAAAAATTAGTGTGTAACCATTTTTCAGTTTCGTAAGGACGTATATGAGGTAATAAAACCATAAGTTTAGTAATAATGCCCTCTCGCGTCATGTCTTTTCCTGAAATAACCCCCATTTTGAGGGTCTTTCGTCCAACTTCATACACATTCAAATCAACGCCGCCATAGACACATTGAGTGGTGATGACGACGGGTATTCCCATATCTTGAGAAAGTTTCAACGGAGGGAGCAAGCTTTCTCCAAGGTAAGGGACACCTCCAAGACCGAGAGCTTCTATGACGATAGCTTTAGGTTCCATGTTAACAACATATTCCAGATACTTGGCGGGAAATCCAGGAAAAAGAGTTACAAGAAAGACAGCTGTTTCAAGGTCGAAATCATGATTTTTCGTACGTAACGGAAAAGGTTCCATTTCTAGGTTAGGTACATGTGTTAATAAAGCTTTCCCTCTTTCAATATGGCCTAAATGAGGATAGTTAATACTTGAAAAGGCTGTATAGTCATGGCTTAGAATTTTTTGAGATCGAGGTCCATGTATGAGTTGATTTCCGAAAGAGATAGTTATTCCTCTACGCTTGTTTTCTACCATGGCCTGGGCAAATAGGAAAGACGTATAAATGTTGTCTACAGCGTCTGTTCCTGGGACTAGGATAGGTTGCATTGAGCCTGTAATAATTACAGGTTTGGAAAAATAGGGAATCATGAAAGAAAGGGCAGAAGCTGTGTAAGCCATAGTGTCTGTTCCATGAAGAATAATAAAGGCGTCGTAATTTCTCTCTTGTTCGAGAAGAAAAGACGCGATTCTTTTCCAATCGAAGGGCGACATATTCGAGCTGTCTTTAGAAAGTAGATCGTGAATATCAATATCTCCGAAATCTTGCAACGCAGGAATATAGTTTAAAAGCTCATTACCTGTTAACGCAGGGGCAAGGCCATCTTCTCCTTGCGCAGAGGCTATTGTTCCTCCTGTGGAAACAACAAGAAAACGATTCAAAACCAGCACCACCTTTCAGCAAAAATGCTTATAAAGAATTTTGGAGCGATGCATTTTTGATACCTCGCATTACATTAACTCCAAAAAGAATAATGGCTCCTATAATAAATGTTGTGCTTATAACAGCGATGCCCATTCGACTTGATCCTGTAATATGGGTAATGAAGCCAAAAAGTGCAGGCCCCATTACTCCTGCAAATTTACTTGAAATGTCGTAGAAGCCAAAAAACTCGGCACTACGCGAAGGAGGAACAAGACTGGCGTATAAACTTCTGCTTATAGCCTGCGTTCCACCCTGAACTGTTCCTACGGCAAGAGCTAAGAGCCAAAAATGCCATGCTTTTGATAAAAACAGGGCGCCTATAGAGATTAAAACATAGCCGCTCAGCCCTGTAAGAATAGCCTTTTTGCTTCCGACCTTTGAAGCGAATTGACCGAAGAAAAGGGAAAACGGCACGCCTATAAATTGGGTCATAAGAAGCGCTCCTACGAGGTGAAGCTTGGAAATACCTACATTGGCACCATAGATGGCAGCCATCCGTATCATGGTGCCAATGCCGTCATTATAAAACCAAAAAGCTATAAGAAATCTGAATAAGTCGCGATATTTTCTAATTTCAGAAAATGTTTGTCGAAGGCGAAGCCAGGCTTCTCCTGCAATCCATTTATGACGCCTGTTAATAAGAGGTTTCGCGTAGGGCTCAGGTACAAAAATAAAGAGAGGTATAGAGAAAAGTCCCCACCAAAGAGCTACGGAAAGAAAAGAGAGCCGGGGGCCGAGTGTTCCTGGAAAGATAGAGATCATAACTAGATTGATGGCTAACAATATGCCACCACCTAAATATCCAAGGGCATAGCCTTGAGAGGAAACCATATCTATTTCATTAAGAGGAACAATGTGAGGCAAGAGAGAGTCATAAAAAATCATAGAGGCTGAAAAACCGATTGTACCTAGAACCATAAAAAAAAGCGCGGCTTTCCAGTGACCGTGTTGTACAAAAAAAAGTGCAGCTGTAGAGATAATCCCCAATAATGTAAAGAGGCCCAACATCTTTTTTTTCTTTTGGCTGATATCTCCAATGGCACCGAGGAGAGGTGCGACGATGGCGCTGCATAGTAGGGCTAAAGCAGAAGCATATCCCCAATATACAGTGGAAAGATTGCCTTTAAGAAAGGGTGTCGCAATTTCTTTGAAATAAACAGGAAGTATGGTTGCCATGATTGTTGTTGCAAAAGCCGAATTTCCGACATCATAAAGGCACCATGATGTTGTTTTTTTGTCTTTGGGAAGTATCCGCCTCAATTTTTTCACGAAAGTCCTCCTATAGAGGGAATATAATTGATAGTACCATAGCGACGGATGACAGTGCAGATATATTTTGAATGATATAATGTCGATTAATTGAAAACTTTAAACACTTTAAACATTATGGAGGTTATGATGACATTTCATCGTCCAGATTGGGATTCGTATTTTATGATGATTGCTGCGGTGGCAGCTACTCGGGGAACATGTTTACGGCGAAAGGTCGGGGCTGTTATCGTTAAAGATCTTCAAATTATCAGTACTGGTTATAATGGAGCTCCCAAAGGATTACCCCATTGCTCAGAAGTAGGATGTTTAAGAGAAAAATTAGGTATCCCTTCAGGAGAACGACATGAGATATGCAGGGGATCCCATGCAGAAATAAACGCAATTGCCCAAGCGGCTGCTGTAGGAACTAGTACCGAGGGTGCGGTTCTCTACTGTACCCATGAACCTTGCTCCTTTTGTACCAAGGCCATTATAAACGCGGGTATCCATCGGATTGTCTTTGTGTTCGGGTATCCCGACCCATTGGCGGCTCAAATGCGCCAAGAAGCAAAATTGGAAGTATGTCAGCTTTCTGAGGAAGTTTTTCAGGAGATGGATGGAGCTCTCAAAGCCTTCTTGGATCAATAAGGTTAGAATATAGATTAGGAGGGGAATATTATGACATTTACTCGTGAACAGGCTATGGAACATTTGAGAGAATATAACAACGAAGATGCTCACATTAAACATGCTCTGGCTGTTGAAGCGACCATGAAATATTTCGCTAAAAAAGCTGGAGAGGACGAAGAGAAGTGGGGGCTTGTCGGTTTGCTTCATGATATTGATTGGGAACAGACTGAGCAAACGCCTGAGAAGCACACCCATCTTGCAGCTGAATGGCTCAAGGCAAAGGGATATGCTGACGATATTATCAGAGCTATTCAAGCCCATGGTTGGGGAATAACGTCAGATGTGGAACCTCGTTCTCTTATGGAGAAGACACTTTTTGCCGTTGACGAGTTGACTGGTCTTATTATTGCTGCGGCCCTTGTTCGACCTTCCAAGTCTCTTCAGGATCTTACCGTAAAGTCAGTAAAGAAAAAATGGAAGGATAAGGCATTTGCGCGAGGTGTCGATCGTGATGTAATCCAAAAGGGAGTAGATTTGCTCGATATGAATTTAGAAGAAATGGTTAACGGAGTTTTAGAGGCACTTCGTCCCATCGAGCAGGAACTCGGATTGGGGTTAGCGTAATAACGGCGGAGCTATAGTTCAGTCAATTCGCTGATTGTCAAATAAGGTCGATTCGCTATTATAAAAGGGAATCAAAAATATTAAGCGAGATATATAGACCTTGGAGGGAGTACTATGACAATACGTGTCATATTGGCAGACGATCATCCCCTTACCAGAGCGGGTCTTTCTGCGTATCTTCAACAAGAGAGCACCATAGAGCTTGTTGGAGAAGCAGATGATGGGGAAAAAGCGTGGAAGCTTATTAATGAACTTAAACCAGATGTAGCTTTGCTTGACATACGAATGCCAGGTGAAGATGGTGTTTCTATAGCACGACGTATTAAAGAAGAGAAGCTTCCAGTCATTCCGGTAATGCTTACCTCTTATGACGCTCATCAGTATGTTGTTGCATCTTTGCGGGCAGGGGCTCGCGGATTTGTTTTAAAGACTGCGACGCCACAAGATTTAATTCGAGCTATTCAGACTGTAGTACAGGGAGGGCTTTACCTTGACTCTGAAGTTGCTACAGTTGTGGGTGAGCGAGAGCTTGTGCCAGAGTCTCTTTCTGCAAGAGAAAGGGAAGTTCTCGTTTTGGCATCGAAGGGATTGTCGAGCAAAGAAGTAGCAGGAGAACTTTTTATTAGTGAGCGAACTGTTCAAACTCACCTGGCTTCCATTTACGACAAACTTGGAGCTCGAAATAAAACGGAAGCGCTTCTTTTAGCGCTGAAATATGGTGTTGTTACTCTTGAGGAATTGCTGGAATGAGGCGTCATTTGCTCTTGCTTCTTGTCTTGGCCATTACTTTGCCGACCATGGCTGTTCTTGTAGTTTCAAGTGTTGCTATGATTCATCAGGAATGGGCTATGGAGGCTGTTACCCATTCATATGTTGAGGATTTGGCTGAGAATGTAGCATCATGGCTTAATCTCGAACCACCATTGTGGGGGGGAAGAGATTCTTTTTCATCGATAGTAAAGAAACTTCGAGTCTTTTCGTGGGGGCCTTCTTTGCCTGGATGGGTGGCTGTAATAACGTCAGAAGGAAAAATCTTGATGGCTTCTCCTGGCGTTAGCAACTTGGCAGCCATCTGGGACCCGCGTATCCCTATAGGGCGTGCGGTAGAGGTTCGTGATCGCCAGGGAGATCGCTATACAATAGCTGTGTATCCTTTAGATGGGGGCAACCATCTAGTTATTGCTGCTGTGGCGTGGCGTCAGCTTATCGGCCCAATGCTTCGCTTTGGGCATATTTGGCCTGTTCTCATCGTGCTCATGACACTGACCACTCTTATTGCCGTATGGGCGATGTGGCACTGGTTGATTCTTCCTCTTCGAAAAATGGTAATAGAAGTTGATTCTCTCATCTGGGGAAAGGAATTGCCAGAACAAGATGATCCGCAAGCAGTCTTTGAACTTGGACGTCTTCGCAGAGCACTTTACCGTCTTGCCAAAACAGCTATTGAGCGTGACGATTTAAGGAATCGTTACGTTCATGATGTTGTAAGCGTGCAGGAAGAAGAGAAGAAGAGGATAGCCAGAGATATTCATGATGGCCCGCTGCAGGATATTACGGCGATGATCCAGCAGATGCGTCTTTTCAATATGAATTCGTGTCCCTCTGGAGAGACGTCTCATTTAAAATTGGCTGAAGAAGCGGCTCAGATAGCCGTAAGGGATTTGCGGGAACTTTGCGATGAACTTTCACCTCCATGGCTTGATCTCGGTTTAGAGCATGCTCTTACAGAACTGGCCGATCGTTTATCTAGGCATAATGCCATTGATGTGACAATAGATGTAGATGAGCAGATATACATGCCGTCGGAAGTTGTGTTGGCCTTCTTCAGAATATTTCAAGAGGGTGTCTCGAATGCTGTGCATCATGGAAGGGCGACGCAGGTAAAGGGAGAAGTAAGCCAACTTGATGATACGACAGTGATGTTTGAAATTCAGGATAACGGAAAAGGTTTTGAACCTAATAAAAGCTATGAAGAACTTCGTCTTAACGGTCATCGCGGATTAGCGAACATTATGGAACGTATAACGACGCTTCGAGGTGAATTTGAAGTAGAGTCGGTACCAGGCAAAGGAACTCTTTTGCGTTGTCTTGTACCTATTGTACAAGACAACGATGAGAATTAGGATTAGGAAGGGAGGCAGGCCCATACGGGGCGAACAGTATGAGATTAAAAGTTCTAGGCGCAGCAGGAGAAGTAACTGGTTCGAACTATTTGCTTGAATGTGGATCAAGTCGAGTATTGATTGATTGCGGTATGTATCAGGGAAAAGGTGACGACGAGAAAAATAGAGCACAGTTTGATTTTGTTCCTTCGAGTCTTAACTCTGTTTTGCTTACCCATGCTCATATAGATCATTCTGGGCGAGTTCCTCTTTTAGTACAGAAGGGATTTAAGGGAAAAATTTGGGCGACACTTCCTACTGTGGAATTAGTCAGTGTCTTATGGCAGGATTCAGTTCGCTTAATGAAGGAAGAAGCGGCATGGAAGACTCGAAAGAACGAACGAAAGGGACTACCTCCTGTAGAGCCACTCTATAAAGAAGAAGATGCCCAAAAGGCTGCTCATCTTTTAACTCCGGCTACATACGACGATAAAATTGAAGTGGCACCTGGCATTACCGTTCGTTTCCGTGATGCAGGCCATATTCTCGGAAGTGCCATTATAGAAGTCTGGATGGAAGAAGATGGAAAAGAAGTAAAAGTTGTTTTTAGCGGAGACTTGGGGCCTCAACAGACAGTAATGGAACGCAACCCTGCAGATATTTCACGGGCTGATTATGTCATTATTGAATCCACATATGGAGATCGATCGCATAAATCGAACAAGGAAACACGAGAAGAATTCAGACAGGTCATTACGGAGGCGTTAAAGTCTAAAGCCAAAGTTATGATCCCTACATTTGTTGTTGATCGGGCACAGCGTCTTCTTTACGAAATGATGTTGTTGCAGAAAGAGGGTATTTTAAGAGACAACGTTCCCATCTTTTTTGATTCCCCCATGGGAGTCAAGGCGACGGAAATTTATAATAGTCATTTAAGCCTTCTTTCCGGGGAGATACAGAATCATGTAAAACAGGGAGATGATCCCTTTACTCCGAATCAACTTCATTATGTAGAAAGTGTTGAAGATTCGCGGAGAATTAACGATATAAAGCACGCCATTGTTTTGGCCGGAAGTGGAATGTGTAACGGTGGACGAATAGTGCATCATTTAAAGCATGGAGTATGGAACCCCGATAATAGAATTATCTTTGTGGGGTATCAGGCTCGTGGAACATTGGGTCGTCGCATTATCGATGGTGAGAAGATACTTCGAATAGCCGGTGAAGAGGTTACAGTAAATGCACAACTTCATACTATAAATGGCTTTTCTGCTCACGCAGATCGGGAAGATCTTTTAGCATGGGCTGGAAATTTCGAAACATCGCCTGTCTTTTTTGTAACCCACGGCGAACCCAAATCATCCCAGGCTTTAGCAGCATCTCTTCAGGAGAATAATTTGAAAGCAGTTGTCCCAGTTATTGGTGAGGAGTTTGAGTTGACACCGCAGAAGGATATAACCACGTCGGTTATTTCTCCTATTTGTATAGAAAAAAAACGTTGTGAGGAAGTTAACACTCTTCTTGCCAATATTTCAGGATTAGCAGCGTCTATTCGAACAAAAGCAGATAAGGCAGAAGATCCGGGAGATTTAATTCCTTTGCTTCAATCTACGGTTGTTCTTCTTGAAACAGTTAGTCAGAAAGCGGGAATTGTAGAAGAAAAGGAATAGGATAAACTGGCTTCTCTGGCTTTTAAGCCATTTAGAGCTTATGATACACTTATAGTCTTATTTTTACCGCAGGGAGGGAGAATACTATGCGGAAAGGACTGTTTTTTTGGAGTGCTTTCGGACTCTGTTTTGCAATCATTGCCCTTGTCATTTTTTTAGTAGGTAAAGAACCTGAACAACGATCCATAACAGAGTCTATTCCTGTTCCTGAAGCATCATCTCCCTATGTTTATCTAGAGGGAGACGGAGCCTCGTTCAAATTTGATTTTCCAGAAGAGCTTCTTGAAGAGTCTGGACAGGCTCGTCCATTTTTGTTGGCCGTTCAGGGTGTTTCTCCCATTCTTTCATTTTCAAAGGATAGCGCATGTCTTGTTGCCTGGGATAAAAACGAACCTCATCTTTACGCTTCGGCTCTATTCAGTGTCTCTGTTACGGAAAATTTAAAGAAGGCGGAACTTCCTGCCGAATGGAAAAATCTTGAAGAAAGACTGACCTTAAGTAAAGACGAAAATAATATAACCCTTCTGACATGGAAAAACGGAATTCCTTCTTTATACATGGATGTTGATGGTGGACTTTCTCTTCTTTCGACATCAAAAGAAGGACTTCAACTAATGAAAGATGTTCTTCACAAGACTAAAGAGAATTTGGATATGGAATGGAAGGTCTCTTCTGATTGGAAAAACCATTTCCGTTTTTACGACGGGGGGTTGCTCTCTCAGCTTCTTTCGTTAGATGGAGTGAAAGTATCGCTTGTCCCCTTTATTTTTAATGCATCATGGTACAAGAACGATGAAAAGGGAGAATTGAGTTGGAAAACATCTGGTATAGACGGTGTTATTCCCGCTACCCTTTATGAAAAACTTATGCCAATTCAGTGGAATCAGAGAATAATTGCCCCCGAACCTCTTCTTTTAGCGGCAGGTATCAATATTCCTGATATCCGAGAAACGGAAATGGCAAGTGAGTTGGTTAAGGAAATGCCAGAAGAATTTCCTTTTTCTGCTGAGGAACTCTTAACGTTGCTTCATGGACCCGTATGCCTTACAGTCGCAGGTAATAGTAAGGTTATTTTCTTTTCTTTGCCAGGCTTTGTTTTACAACTACCAGATAGAGGAACAGCGGGCGTAAAGCTTGTGAACGAATTCTGGTCGCAGGAGTGGAGAATGCTTGTTCCGTCAATAGAAAGCCTGGAAGGGTTTCATACAGGGGGAACCGCCAGCGTTCCTTTCACTATTTTGGGAGCGGCAAGAGATGACCTCGCAGTTCTTGGCATTATTCAGAAAAGTGATATAAAGGTTGAGAAAAAGATCAACAACGCTATCCCTTCCCTTAAAAATAGTGGTGGAGCCTTTGCTTGGGGGTACGCTCATGGGGAACGTCTTGCAGATGCCCTTGATGTTGTTGCACGGGCGAGTGCTATGGCAGACAAGTTGGGAAGCGATGTAGGGATCAATGCAGATGAATTGACGAAAGCAGCGGAAGAGCTGCGTCAAGTGGGAGAAATTTCATTAGTGATGCCTACAATTGATGAAGGTTCCTTAAAGTGGACAATCCCACAAGATACAGACGAAGAATCTGAAGAAAAAACAGAAATGTAAAATTATTGAATTATATAAAACGGGAGGATATGTATCGATGGTCAATGCTTTCCGCGCTCTAGAAGAGCGAGGTCTAGTGGAATGGTGTAGTCATCCAGAAGATTTGGATGCTTTTTTTAACACGGGAGAAAGGATTACAGCGTATATAGGTTTTGATCCTACAGCTGACAGCCTTCATGTGGGACATCTTATTCCTATTATGACTCTGAGCTGGTTGCAACGTATGGGACATAGACCTATTTGTCTGGCCGGTGGAGGAACTGGAATGATTGGAGATCCATCAGGGAAAAGCAAAGAAAGAAATCTCCTTTCTCCAGAAGCTGTTCAGGAAAATATTAAAGGTGTAAAAAAACAGCTCGAGCATTTTATGGATTTTGATTGTGGTGAGAATTCCGCCATTATCGTTAATAACTATGATTGGCTGAAAAGTATTTCCTTTCTTGATTTTTTAAGAGACGTGGGAAAATATTTTTCAGTGAATTATATGATTAATAAAGAGCACGTAAAGTCTCGTCTCAACGATCCTGAGAAGAGTATCTCATATACAGAATTTTCTTATACTCTCCTGCAGGCTTTTGACTTTATGCATCTGCTTGAGAGTTACGGATGTCAAGTTCAAATGGGTGGAAACGATCAGCAGGGGAATATAGTTTCTGGCATAGATCTTATTCGCAAAAGAAAAGGTGAACAAGTTTATGGGTGGACCAACCCCTTGCTTTTAACATCTTCAGGAACTAAGTTCGGGAAGACAGAAGGTGGAGCAGTCTGGCTTGATCCTAAACGAACATCTCCATACCGATTTTACCAGTTCTGGATTAATACTGAAGACGAGATGGTCGAAAAACTTCTTAAATTCTTCACGTTCTTGCCTTTGGATGAAATTAAAGCAATTATGGAGAAACATGCTGCTGCTCCTGAAAAACGTGAGGCACAAAAACGTTTAGCTTGGGAAGTAACAGCTTTGGTTCATAGCTCTCATGCAGCTGATACAGTTGCGCGAGCAAGTGAAATTCTCTTTAGCGGAGAAATTACGCACGAAGACATGACGGAAGAAATGATGGAGATGCTTGCAGAAGAGGTTCCATACGAGACTCTTGATGTTGTTCTTCCTGTTGCGGTAGTAGATATCCTTGCTTCTGTAAGAGCATGTAAGAGCAAGGGGGAGGCTAAGCGTCTTCTTCGTGGTGGCGGAGTATATATTAACGGAGACAGAATTGAAGATGAAGCTGCTTCTGTTGATGAAGATCATCTTATTGGCGGTCGCCATATCTTCGTTCGTCTCGGTAAAAAAAGATTTTTCCTTATTGAGATAAAGAGGTAGTATTTTTGTCACCAATATGGTTTCTTTCTCAAAACTTTCCAACGTGGGAACTTGCGATTATTTATTCCTTCGCTCGGAATATGAGAGAACGTGGAATAGCTCTCTCTATATATGCGGAAGAAGAATTAGATAGATCTTTCATATCAACAGAATGTTGGTCTTCTTTAACGGAGAGAGAGAAACTTTGGGTGGCGCTTTCTCAAGGTAATGTATGGCACTTTTGGGGAGGAACTCCATGGTGGGGTTCCTTCCTTTCCCTTCGTTCTCGTTTATTTTATGGATTATGCGAAAAAACAGTACCTTCAAGAGGAACTCATTTAACATTCTTCTCTTCTGATGAGGATGAAATGAGTACATATATTCCGCCTATTTTTGAATCGAAGATTGCTTGGACAATGTCTGAAAGAAATAGTTGTGAAGGAACTCCTTCTCTATACATGGCAGGTTCCCCTCACAAAAAAAATCGTTGGTATAAAAATGTTTTATCTGCGTGGGAAGCCCCTCTTTTTAAAATTCCCTTTCCTGAAGCGAATATGTGGCCAGGTAGAATCTTTCCCAATTCTTCTCTCGTATCATCTTATATGGGGCAACGAGGTGGTGCGCTTTTACTGTTATCTTCTTCTCCTTCACTTGCTTTGTTGGCGGCTCATGCGACCATATTGGGGGTTCCTATTATAAGTACCCCTTCGAAGCGCCTTGATGAGCTTTTGAGCAGGGAAGGTTATATAACGATAACATCTCAGGAAAACGAGAGGGAACTTCTTCATACTCTCCAGAGTGCTTTTGATTCTATGGGGAAAGAACATGCCCTGAAGGGGAGAAATTATCTTCTTTCTTCATGGGCAATTGATAGGGGGCTTCAGGCCCTCATGTCACTTTATTCTCAGGAAGACGGTGTATAAAGGTGAGTTCAGGCTCTTATTTATTGGAATTGTTTCAAAAATTTACTGCTCAAGGATGGAGAGCTCACGTTACGGCCAGCCTTTTGAACGGACTTCTTCGAGGGTTTCATCCCAGGAAAGCTGTTGCTCTCGAAAATATGTCAAAATCATCTTTCCCTCACGAAGAGGGATGGAGAGATAAAACTCTTTCTGGCGTGTATCGTCATATTGCCTGGACTGTTACAGAATTTTTAACGTTAGTTGATAATCCAGCAGATGTTCTCGATTGGGTAGTAGACGTTGAAGGTGAAGAAATATTAGAGCAGCTGGCCAAAGAGAATAAAGGTGCTGTTATTCTTACAGGGCACCTGGGTAACTGGGAACTTTTGGCAGCATGGTTATGTCAACGGGGCTACCCTCTTTATGCCATAGTAAGAGATCCAGACGATGAAGACGTAGCAGATGTTGTTGAAAAGTATCGTTCCCGTGTTGGTCTTCAGACATTGAAGAAAAGATTTGTAATGAAAGAAGCTGTTCGTTTAGTACAGAATGGTGCTTTTTTAGGAGTTTTAGCTGACCAGGACGGAGGGCCTTCAGGGATTGCCTCAACTTTTTTAGGGCAAAAATGTACGACTGTGAACGGGCCTGCTGCAATATCTCTTATGGCTAACGCGCCTATCGTTCCTGTAATTTCATATCGTGTTTCACCTTTTAAGCATCAGATTATAATTTCTCCGCCGTTGTGTCTGCCTACAGAGGGGAAAAGGAAAGAAAGAATAGAGAGTATCACTCATATGGCAGATGAGACTCTTGAAAAAATGGTATGCAGGCATCCAGATCAATGGCTTTGGCTCCATCGTCGTTGGCATACCCGTTTACCTTGATAACGTTATCCCCTCGTGGTATGCTTCTTTAGGAAAGGAGGGGATTTCGGTGATCTATGAATTAATGTCTACTGGTAACATTGTAAGGCTTCCAGATGCAATGACTATTTCTGGACTACCGAAGATAGAAGCTCCAAACGTTGTTCTTCTCCTCCCGTACAACAGGGTTTTAATAGGAACCTCATCTTCTTTAAACCTTGAAAAGTGGGTGTGGGGAAAAATCGGAGAAGAACAAATGGCAGAGGTGTTTTTGTATCAGAATAAGCCTCTGATGTTGTCTGTAGAGGGTCTTCGTCCCATTTCCCTTAGCGTAGAAGTTGTCGCTGAGCTTCGTAAATTGTTACTTTCGCAAACAGAGCCTCCTGGCGAACATATGCCTGCGGTTTTGATTCTTAAAGGATTGCTTCGTAACGAAATGGCTGATGTTATAACAGAAGAAACGCTCAAAGATGAGCAGTTTATTTTAGATCTTATAGAGCGAGATTTATCTGTAAAACAAGCCTACTGGGGTATACGTTTTGCCTTGGCGAGAAATGATTATACGTCAGTTGCCCGTATAAAGGCATGGCTGAAAAGTGTTGGAAGCCTTTTTGATGAAGTTGCACAAGGAGTACATTTATGGTTCTCCTTAACAGATTTGCCTGGCCGAAAAGAATTGGCTGATCTGGAAAATTTGTCCTTTACTCTTGATGATCTCCAACGCATGAATTCTCAACGTTCTCGACCTGTAGTGTTATTTAGCCGTTCTGGTTATCTTGTTCTTTCTGAGCAATCTTTCGAGAAGTCTGAGACAGTATTCAGAATTTGGCTCTATCTTCCTCTTCACCTTTGGAATGAACTTCGTGAAAAGAGAAAACTTTCTATACGGGAAATAATATCTGCTTCTTGGGGGTATTTAGAGGCGAAAGAAGCGATGAGGGAAATGGAACTTTACGGCAAACGAAGAGAAACAACAACATATCCGCATTAAAAAAGCGAGGAAAAGTTCCTCGCTTTTTTCTTCTTTTATGATTTTAATTAACTTGCCAGTGTTTCTCAAGAAATTGAAGTGCAATACTTGTACAGCTTGTTAAACAGAGATAGATGAGTCCCACCATAATGAAAGTTTCAAAAGAAGCATAGGTAACACTTCGAACCTGTTGCCCTACCATTGTCAATTCAGCAATGGCGAGTGTAGATAATAAGGATGATTCCTTTATAAGAGTGACGAATTCATTCCCGAAAGCCGGAAGCATATTTCGTATAGCTTGAGGAAGAATAATGTGTCGCATTGTTCTGAAGTACGAAAGGCCAAGGACCTGAGCGGCTTCCCATTGTCCCTTAGGCACAGCTTCAATTCCTCCTCGTACTATCTCTCCGACATAACCAGCTGAATTAATAGACAAACCTATAATGCCAGCAGCAAAAGCCGGAAGATTAATTCCGAGAGATGGTAATCCGAAGTAAATGAGGAAAAGTTGTATGAGCAACGGTGTTCCTCGGATAACATAAATGTAAGCTGCAGCAATACTTTTAAGTGGTTTAAAGGGCACAACGCGAAGAGCACCAATCAAAACACCAATAATTGATCCAAGTAAAACAGCAAGGATTGAAGCTTTTACTGTAAAGAGGGCACCTGTTAAAAACATATGCCAATAGGGAGTTATTGACGTGAAATCCAACATCATTAGTATGCACCTCCCTGATTTTTTGTAAGATCTTCCCCGAAGTGGGCCAGCATCCTTTGCAAGAACATTTGTGTTCTCGGATGAGAAGGATTCACCATAATATCTTTTGGTGATCCTTGTTCAACAATATTTCCATCTGCCATAAAGACGATTCTATCCGAAACATCTTTAGCAAAGAGCATCTCGTGGGTAATAATGACCATTGTCATTCCTGTCTCTGCAAGTTGAGCAATAACATCAAGAACTTCCCCAACCAACTCGGGGTCAAGGGCGCTTGTTGGCTCATCAAAAAGCATTATTTTAGGTTGCATCGCAAGAGCTCGAGCTATAGCTACCCGCTGTTGCTGGCCTCCTGAGAGCTGAGTAGGCTTTGCACTTACTTTATCTCCAAGGCCGACTCGTTCGAGAAGACGGACGGCTAAATCTTCAGCATCACTCTTTTTCATTCCCTTAATCTGTATAGGGCTGAGCGTAACATTATCCAAAACTGAAAGATGAGGGAAAAGGTTAAATTGTTGAAAGATCATCCCTACAAGATTTGCTACTTCTTTGTTAGAATGTTTACCGTTGTCTATTCGTTGTCCGTAGAGATATATTTCTCCATCATTAATATCTTCAAGACGGCAGATACAACGGGCGAGAGTGCTTTTCCCAGAGCCGCTTGGCCCGATAACAGAAACAACTTCACCTTCACCTACGGAGAGTGACACTCCCTGTAGAACGTGAAGGTCTCCAAACGATTTATGTAAATTTTTAACTTCGATTGCAGTTTGCAACAATCGTCACCTCCTGTTTGTCGCGGGAATTATAACTCAACTTTAGGTTACTGGCAAACATTTTTTTGAAAAATAATTGAAAAAATAAAATAATCCGGTGTATCACGAACAATTCATTGAGGAAAAAGTAGTATAAAAACATAAAAAAAAGGGGCCCTTTGGCCCCGACTTTTTAAAGACAACTATGTCTTAGGAATCGTAACGGCAACGATATAGTTCCTGATTAAGATCTGACATTGCGTTAGAGAAGGCGTCGCTCTGATCGTTCATATATTTAGTACGAATATTCTTCGAGCTCTCTTTTGTTTTCTTAACTTCCACCTTTACCCACCTCCTGAAAAGCGCTACATACGAACCATTAAATTCAAAAAATTTATTGGTACGAACCACCAAGCTCATTTTATCATGGAGAAAAGGAAATTGGAAGTTTATCAAAAAATTAGAGTTTTGAGAGGTGATTATCTTATGGAAATTAACATTTTAAATAACCGAAGTTGTTATATACCAGGACGTGTCAATATTGGTATTTGGAAGGATGGCGAGGGAGGATGTTATCTTATTGATAGTGGTGGTGACGAGAGTTCAGGGCGTAAGCTTTTTCGGCTATTACAAGAAAACTCTTTGACTCTTAAAGGAATTATAAATACTCATTCCAACGCTGATCACATTGGTGGTAATGCATATTTACAGAAAAAAACATCATGTGTCATTATGGCGAGTAGTATCGAAAGAACGATTATTGAAAATCCTGTTTTGGAGCCTTTAATTTTATGGGGAGCCTATCCTTTTAGTGGGATACAGACGAAGTTTTTACAAGCTGTTCCCTCTGTTGTCGGGACAGAACTTACAAGAGGGCAAGTTGTTCCCAATACAGACCTGACGGTGATTGATCTTCCTGGCCACTTTATAAACATGATAGGCCTTTTGTCGTCTGATGGAGTGTGCTATATAGCAGATAGTGTTTTTTCTGAAGAGATTATCAATAAATATCGTTTTATAGTTACATTCGATGTTGAGGCAACTCTTTCTACTTTAGATAAACTAGAAACAATAGAAGCATCATGGTTTGTTCCGTGTCATGCCGAAGCTATTAAAGAAGACATTACACCCATCGTTGAAGTTAACAGGAAGGGAATCCTTTCTTTAAACGACGCAGTTTTGCATTCTTGTTCTGACCCACACAGTCGCGAAGAGGTTCTTGCTCACTTAGCAGCAACATGGAATATTGATATGAACCCTGTTCAATATGTACTGAATCTCTCGACAATATCTGCACATCTCGCATTTCTTGAAAAGAGAGGCCTAGTAGAAACTTGGGTCGAAAAAGGCTTTTTATTGTGGAGGAAAAAGATATAAATTAACTAAAAGGGTCCTCGATGTTTAGTTTGTTGAATATGTTTTTCTTTGAGAGGACCCTTTTTCGTATCGTTATTATTTCACATATTTAATATGTCCATTCAAAATCTGAAATACCCACATCGAGCATTCGTTGTTTCATATCTTTTGTTATGGCATCAAGAGCTTCTTTTGTTTTCCCTTCACATCGTGTTACAAGAACAGGTTGTGTATTTGATGCCCTTACGAGCCCCCAACCTTCTTTGTAAAGAATTCGAACCCCATCAATAGTTATAGCTTCGTGGTCTTTAAGTGCCTTTTCTTTAATGGTTTCAATAACCTCGAATTTCTTTTCATCGGGGCAGTCTACTCGAACCTCAGCAGTGCTGTAATAGACTGGATAATCAACAAGCATTTCAGAAAGAGAACGACTATCGTTTGAAAGAATGCGAAGCAAACGTCCTGCGGCATAGAAAGAATCGTCAAAACCATAAAATTCATCAGCGAAAAACATGTGTCCTGAAAGCTCTCCGGCAAAAAGAGCATCAATCTCTTTCATCTTTGCCTTGATAAGAGAGTGTCCAGCCTTGTAATAGAGCGGAGCCCCTCCTAGACGACGGATTTCGTCTTCCAAAGCTTGTGAGCATTTTACCTCTATAATGGCGGTTGCTCCTGGATGCTGTGGAAGAATTTCGCGCCAATAGAGAGCCATAAGGGTGTCTCCCCATACTACCGATCCCTTTTCGTCTACAACTCCGATGCGGTCGGCATCCCCGTCAAAAGCGAGCCCGAGATCTGCCTTTTCCATTCTGACTTTTTCTATAAGTGACGTGAGGTTTTCTCGCTTCAGAGGATCGGGATGATGGTTGGGAAATGTTCCATCTGGTTCGCAGAAAAGAGAAATAACATGACACCCCAATTTTTCAAGGAATGTTTGGATATAGAGTCCTGCCGTTCCATTTCCTGCGTCAGCGACAACTTTAAGTTTACGTGTGCCCAATTTTATCTTCGATACGAGCATATCTATATACTCATTCCAGATATTGGCTTTTCTTACTGAACCAGGTGTTTCTGTCTGCACAAAATCATCTTTTTCAATCATAGAAAGAATGTCTTGAATCTGTTCTCCATACATAGTGCTCTTACCAAATGCTAACTTCAACCCGTTCATATCTTTAGGATTGTGGCTTCCCGTAACCATGATGGCACCATCAAGATTAAAATGATATTGGCTCCAGTAGAGAAGTGGCGATGTAGCGACACCTATATCAATAATATTAATACCTGCCCATGTAACACCACTAATAACGTTTTGACGTATTCTTTCTGTAGAAAGGCGTACATCTCCTCCAACAGTGATTGTTGTTATTCCTTCTCTGCGAAGGAAGGTTCCATAGGCTTTTCCTATGGTTGTAACAGTTTCTGCTGTGAGTTCTGTATCGGCTATCCCTCTAATATCGTATTCTCTGAAAATATGTGCTGGGACTTTCATCAGGATTCATCACCTTCCCCTGATTATATTTTGCTGAATATTATATCGTAACCAGATCTTTTCTGTCTGTGCAATGTATAATACCACTTGTAACAAAGGGGGGAGTGAGATTTCAGGTGGGTAGTTTTCTAATAGTTCTTCCTATAATTCTTATTGTCAGCGTCGGGTGGTTCATACGGCAAAAACACTTTGTAGGGGAAGAAGCTTTTGCGGGCATGAATTTTATTTTGTATTGGATTGCCCTTCCAGCACTTCTTTTTAGAGTGACTTATGGAGCAGACGTAGAAGTCCTCATGGGGGGAAACTTCGTAAAGGCCATTTATATCTCTCTTATGGTTACGCCTCCTCTCGCTCTTTTATTTGGGCGCTTCCTGAAATTAAAGAGGGAGCGAGTCTCTGTCCTGACTATGGTTTCTATACGTTCGAATAACATTTTTATGGGTGTTCCAGCTGTATCCGTGGCATTGGGAGAAGCTGGCCTTCAGGCTCTTTCCTTGTATCTTGCTGTTGTCATGGCTGGATATCAACTGATCTCCATTACTTGGGGGCAAGTTGTTCTTTCTGGAAGTTTTCGTTTGAGTGCATTAAAAGATACAATGAAACGAATTCTTACAAATCCTCTTATCATGGCGTGTGTTGTAGGTGTTTCGTGTGCATTTATAGGAATCGGCCCGTTACCAGCGTGGCTTGATGAAGCGTTGAAGGTACTCGGCAATGTAGGAAGTGGTTTGGCGCTGTTATCGTTGGGTGCCTCCTTAGAATTGTCGCGTGTAAAAGAGCTACTCAAAGATACATGGGAAGCCATTTTATTCAAACTTCTTTTATTCCCGGCAATTGTATGGTTCTTTTTACATCTGTGGCCAGTAGACTCTATGTTACTTAAAACGACAGTTCTTGTATCTTCAATGCCCATAGCCGTTAACTCTTACGTTGTTGCTCGTGGCATGGGCATGGATGAAAACTATACGGCTGAGTCTATTGCTGCTTCAACGCTTTGTTCTATAGTGACAATTCCTCTATGGGCAAATCTTTTAGGTATATCTTGATTTCTTGTTTTTAATGAGGTACCATTATTAAAAATATGAAGAACCTCCGAGCCTGACAACCTAAAGATTTTTTAAAAAATTTCTATGGTTCAGGGCCGTTAGGGTTTTTTCGGAAACGAGAGAGCCTTCCATGTTTGAAAAGGAGGAACAAAAAGCTTATCTTTGCATATAAAGAGAGGCCGTTTCTCCTGTGAGAAGAAGCGGCCTCTCTTTTTGAGATCTATTCCCGTACCATTTTGCAATAGATCAGCCGGGGGATTTGCTTGAAGCAAATCCCCTCCCCTTAATCATACCTTTGTGCAACTAAAAGGGTCAAAAGTACCACTTTTAAACAGGCCTTGGTAGAGAGAGTCCTGTTTAATATGTGTGTTATTATGAACTCTGGTTTTGTATCTAATTATTACGGACTTTGCAGGGGACAGGAAAATGCCGCTTATCGTTACGTCAGATCACCTCAGGGCGGGAATGCGTTTAGCTCGATCTGTTCTCGGCTGTGAGGGGCAACTTTTATTAAGTGCAGGAATCATCCTTACCGAACAGATGATAGTTAAACTTTTGCGCCGAGGCGTTGAAGCTTGTTTTGTCTATTTGCCAGGAGAGACTGAGATAAATGAGAGTGAATGGCAGTCTCTGGTGCCTGAACATATGGAAAGACAGTTGCGAGGGCATATGTCTCAAATAGTTCAAAACGTGGTTCATAATCGTTCTTTACATGCTAAAGAGCTTGAGAGTCTTCAAAAATGTGTTTCTCAGGTCATTTCGATTATATTCGAAGACTCTACGGCGGTACTGTTTGGTTTAAAGAATATTAGTAGTCATGATCAGTACACGTATGAGCATATGATAGGTGTAATGACTGTAGCTTTGTTGTTGTCTCGCAGAGGAGAAGAAGAGGGGATTTTTGTCCTTTCTTATCAGGATAAGATCAACATAGGCCTTGGTGCACTTTTCCACGATATTGGCAAACTTATGCTTCCCTCATCTCTGATCAATAAAAAAGGTTCATTGAATAGTGAAGAGTGGGCTCTCATGAAAAAACATCCCTACGATGGCTTTAAAATCGTAAGGGAATTTCCGTGTATTAACCCCATGGCGAGAGCTATTGTTTTGAATCATCATCAATATTGGAATGGGGAAGGCTATGGACGTGTCGGACTACCAGGTCTCTATGGAGAAAAGATTCCCCTTCTCGTCAGACTTGTTTCTGTAGCTGATAGTTACGATGCCTTGGTTAGCGATCGTCCTTATCGACGTGCTTTTCTTCCGGCAGAGGCTCTCAAAATTATACATAAAGAGGCCGGAATAAAGTTTGACCCTGCTATTGTCCCTCTTCTTGAAAAAGTTATAATCCCTTACCCAGTTGGGAGTATCCTTTTTCTCTCTGACTGGACACTATCAACAGTCACTTCAATTGTTGATGGAGAACCTCAGGTAATGATTTTAGGTACTTTCCGACAAGAAGATGAACACAAGTTGGGATGTGTTTTTCCTCTTAAAAATCAGGCGGCACAGATTATTATTGGAGCTCCTTCTTTGGAACATCTCGCTTTAAAAACTGCTGAGATTTTAACATCACCAAAAGACTTCGGAACATCGGCCTATCGCTTCTTAGAAAGTATACAAAAAGCATTCCATGACAGAAAAATTTCCCTCGCTTCTTTGCCAAGTTGGGAACATATTATAAAAAATGGTTTTATCCCGTCACTTCTTGAGCATATTCCTACAGGTGGAGATTAAGCACTTTTTTTTCGAGGTTGTAATCGGAACTCAAGCCACCAGACGCATACCCCTGTTGTTATTGGAATTGTTAGCAAAAGACCGATTGTACCAGCGACACTTCGCACGAGTTCCTGTGCTATATAGGGATCATTAAAGAGTGCCGTAGCATCAATTCCTGCATTTGTAATGAGGATGGTAAAGGGCAGCGCGCTACCTAAATAGGCCAATATCAACGTATTAATCATACTTCCCAAAACTTCACGACCTACTCCGATTCCTGCCTGCCATAATCTATGCCCTTCAATGTTGTTATCATATGAGAACATTTCGGCAAGAGTCGATGTTACAGAAATAGCAACATCAAGAACAGCTCCAATTGATCCAATCATAACTGCAGCGAGAAGCAGTCCCTCCATTGACATTCCAGGGATGGTAGAAGCTAAAAGACTTGCACTGTCACTTGCCAGTCCGGTGAGTTGCCATGTTTTGACCATGGCCCAGCCTACGAGAGAAGAAGCAACAGCACCACCTAGTGCGCCTAAAAATGCAACGATCCAAAAAGCCGGTCTTCGTACAACAAGAAGTACTGTAATCATAGAAACGGCACCTACAGCAAGAATAGCGAAGGGGACAGGGGCAATTCCCTGAGCCAGCGCTGGAACGTACCAACCTAGAAGTACAGCTAAAGAAAGAAGAAGGCCAGCAAGGGCCCTGAATCCGGCTTTTCCTGCAGAGGCGATTAGGCCTCCAGAGGCTAAAATAAGAAAAGCGGCGACCCATGGTATTCTATAACGATCGCTAATAGAGTATTGAATACTTCCATCTTCGAACAAGTCACTTACAAGAAGGTATCGACGCTCTTCTATGAGTTCTAGAGAAGACGTTGACAGCTGAGTTATGAGAAGATCTTCCTTAGTTCCCTTTTTTTCTCCGTTAAGAAAGGTAACGGTAATGTCGATGTACTCAGTTTGCCAGAGTCCCTCGTCAGAGCTGGAGGAGCTTTCCGAAGATTCATTGGAGTTGTTGAAAGAGAGGGGGCTTTCTGTCCCTCTGACTTTGCCCACCCTATCGATGCGAACAATGAGAGAATCGTCAGTATTCCAAGAATTTAAGACTACTTTATCGACGGAAACGGCTGCTAGAAGTGCAATGAAAATGACGGCAATAAAGGCTAGAATATAGTTTTTTATGCTTTGATTCTGGTTCATAGTAAAGAAATATCCTCCTTGTGATCTTCAAGAGCTATGCCGTCAAGCAGTGTCTTATATACCCTGCTGACATGGTTAGTCATCAGGCGGCGGGCTTTCTTGATATCACGATCAAGAATGCTTTGATATATTTGATTATGTTCCTTTAAAAAAATTTCTTTGTCATCAAGTAGAGAATAAATTCGCTCATGAGTTTCCATAATAAGATTGAAAGTCATCTTTACAATGTTCACGAAAACAAAGTTATGTGTTGCTTCGGCAAGAAGCAAGTGAAAATCATAATCGCACTGTGCTCTATGTTCAAGAGATTCTACATCTTTGCTTGTCAGTGTCAGAATTTTGCGTATGCGCGTTAAATCGCTTGGAGTAGCATGTTTAACTGCTTCGGTAACTATTGCTGGTTCTAATGTCATTCGAGCTTCAACTAACTCAAGTATAGCTTCATCTTGTAGGGGCATTTTAGAATGTTGTGTTTCAAATCTTGATTTTCTTACGAAGCGTCCCTTTCCGGGAATACTTTCGATAAGACCTACAAGTTCAAGAATACGAAAAGCTTCCCTGAGCGAGCTGCGGCTTACATTTAGCTCTTCGATTAGCTGGCGTTCAGGAGGAAGGGGATCACCTTGGATCAATTGTCCAGAGGCTATGAGATTCTTTAATTTCTCTGCGACTTGTTCATATATTTTCGTAGATTTGTTTTTCGTCATTCTACTTACCCTCCCCAAACAACTCAAGACGTATTCTTCTTCTTGTAGTAAAGTAAATCATACCAGATAGAAAGGCACGAGAGGAGGCTAAAAATGTCTTTTCAGATACGTATCCGTAACCATGATATTTGTGAATGCTCCAGCCCTATGAATGGCAAAGACGTTCTTTCTAAGGCAAATATTGACGGAGGATCTCATATTGTGGCTTGGCGCGTCAACAATTATCTTAGACCACTAGGCTGGATTGTGGACGATGATGCTGATGTGGAATTTGTTGATACTTCTTCTTTTGAAGGGATGGAAGTCTATCGCCGATCCTTGAGCTTTCTACTTGTTTTAGCAGTGCAGAGAGCTTTAAATAAAAAAATTGTTATTAAACACTCTATAAGTGATGGCTATTACTGGGAGCTTCCAGAAGGGGAGCTAAAAGAAGACGATGTGCTTATTGTAGAGAAAGCTCTTCGCGATCTTGTTAATCGGGATGTTCCTATTACAAGAGAAGTTGTTCCTCTCGATAAAGCACGGCGTATTTTTGAACGTCAGGGAAATCCAGAGAGTGCGCGACTTTTCATGTGGGCAGCCGAAGACCCAGTAGAACTCTATCGTTGCGAAGACAATTACGGCTTTTATTACGCTCCACTCGCTCCATCGACAGGATATTTACGTGTCTTCCAACTGAAATTGTTTTCGCCGGGCATGGTACTTCAGTTTCCTACTGTGTCGTATCCTAAACGTCTTCCTCCATTCAGAGCTTCTAAAAAACTTTCTGGAGTTTTTCTTGACTACGCTAAATGGTTGGAGGTATTGGGCCTGAGGACGATGGATAGCTTTCATGCTCGAATAGCCCAAGGAAAGGGACTGGAGCTTGTGCTTATTTCCGAAGCTTTTCATTCACAGCGATTAAGTCGTATTGCCGAGGAAATTGCTCTGCGGGAAAGAGTTAAAATAGTTGCTATTGCGGGTCCTTCTGGATCTGGTAAAACAACGACGGCCAAACGATTGAAAATACAGCTACAGGTGTGTGGATTGAATCCGACGGTTATTTCTCTTGACAATTACTTTGTTGATAGAGAAAAAACACCTTTGGATGAACATGGAAATCTCGATTTTGAGGTTCTTGAAGCTATAGATCTTGATCTCTTGGAAAAACAGCTTTCTGAACTCCTGAAGGGGAAAGAGGTTCGTATTCCTGAATTTGATTTTATCAAGGGGAAAAAGTTTGAGGGGCCAACTCTTCGTCTAGCAAAAAATGATGTTTTGATTCTCGAGGGTATTCATGGCCTTAATGAAAATGTTACAGCTGTTGTTCCCGAAGAAAATAAATTTGGTATCTTTGTGTCGCCTCTAACTGGAATAAACCTTGACGAACACAACAGAACAAGCACTACCGATAATAGACTGCTTCGACGTATGATTCGAGATAACAGAACGCGAGGACATTCAGCAGAGCGGACACTTGATTTGTGGCCTTCTGTAATTAAAGGGGCGAAGGAGTATATTTTCCCTTATCAAAGTCGTGCAGATGCTATGTTTAACTCTTCGTTACCCTACGAACTGGCCATATTGAAGGGGTACGTGCAACCTCTTTTGCAGACAGTATCTGAGTCATCCTCCATGTATGGAGAAGCCCGGCGACTTCTTTCGATGCTGAAATTCGTCCCGCCGCTATCGTCTGAATATGTTCCATCGAATTCTATTTTGCGAGAATTTATAGGGGGCGGATGTTACGAACACTAAAAGGGTAAGTCTAAAGAGGTGCCAAAGATGAAAGTAAAGATGGAAGATGTAGCTAAATTAGCTAATGTGAATAAGGCAACTGTAAGTCGAGCCTTGAAAGGTGATTCCCGCATATCGTCGACGACAAGAGAAAAAGTATGGCAGGCAGCCAAGGCTTTGGGATATCAGCCTGATGCCGTGGCCAGGGGATTATCAAGCAATCGTACCGGGTTGTTAGGAGTTGTTTTTGAAGACCTTTCACGTCCGTGGGTGGGACTTTTTTTATCAGGACTCGACAGAGTCATATCGAGACAGAATTATAGCTTGTTAGTGAAATGTTCAGGGGAGATTTCTTCTCAAAGAAATTTGGTAGCTCGAGATCTTCTTTCGCGTAATGTTGATGGAATTATATGGATAGCTGGATTGACTCCAGATATTTCATTTGAAGGATCTTTTGTTTCAGTTGGAACGGAGAGTTTACTGGGGTCTTCTGTTATGATCGATCTGGAACGTGGTGCTCAAAAACTTCTCAAAATTGCTCAAGGGAGACCCTTTGTTGTTGATGAAGGAGCATCTCCCTTCTTCAAGGGGATAGAAAACTTTTTAGAAAAACCGACGATGAAGAGCGCTCTTCCTATTCATATATTAGATTCAACTCATGAAAAAAATATGATTGGCGGAGGAGAGAATATTGTTCTTTGCGGGTATCCAGATCTCGCCAGAATTTTAAAGTGCTACTGTCTTGATTGGCCTGCTTTTGACCTGGGAGCCATTGCAGGTCGTCTTTCTCTCAACGCTATTCAGGAAAAGGGAGTACGACCTGAAAAAGTCATGGTCGTTCCTCCTCTTTATAGTCCTGATGGGGAAGTTATATCTTTATAAAAAAGCTCTGTAACGGATAACGAGGTAAATGCTGCATAGAATCATTGCTATAAATACACTAAGCATACCTGTCTTCATAAATGCTTTGAAGGTAATGGGATATCCGAAACGATTGGCGACATCTGCAACCACAACGTTAGCAGCTGCGCCGAGGAAGCTACCGTTGCCTCCAAGACAGGCTCCTAGCGCAAGAGCCCAGAAAAGAGGCTCGGAGGGCATGCCCACCTGTCCAGCCAACTCGTCAATAACATAGACAAAAGTTGCCGTAAATCCAATGTTATTTACGAAAGCACATGTTAGGCCTGAAAACCACAGAACGGTAAGTAACGCTGCCATGGGGTGTCCGTGGAGATGGCGTCCTAAAATATTTGAGAGAGCAGAAATAACTCCCGTTTCTTTGAGGGCTCCTACAATAATGAAGAGTCCTGCGAAAAAAATAAGAGTAGGCCACTCTATGTCTTTGTGAATGATCTCGTCTCCGTTGTCTGGAATGATGGCGAGAAGCAAAGATGCTCCCATAAGAGCAATAACGGCTGCTTCAACATGTAAAAATCCATGACTTAAGAAACCAATGAGAATAAAACCAGTTATAATCAGGGCTTTTTTCAAAGTCAGAATGTTTTTCACAGCAGCATTCTCATCAACCTTAAGAATTTTCTCATATTCTTCGGGCTGAATCTTGAAGTCTCTTTTATATATGAGGGCAATGATTCCCACAGTAACAAATAGAACGACAAAGGTAATGGGAGTCAGATTCACAATAAAATCCATAAAAGAAAAGTGGGCATGAGAACCAATAATAATGTTTGGTGGGTCTCCAATAAGAGTTGCCGTCCCTCCAATATTCGAAGCAATAGCTTCTGAAATAAGAAGGGGAACCGGGTTGAATTTCATAATATCAGCCAGAGAAAGAATAATAGGGCTGATGAGCAATACTGTCGTGACGTTATCAAGCACACCAGAGAGGACTGCTGTTGTTAAAGTAATGGCAAAAACAGTAACAAGCCAATTACCTTTGGTCATCTTAAGACTTTTAATGGCTATATATTGGAAAATACCTGTTTTTGAGAGGACTCCGACAACAATCATCATTCCCATTAACAGGCCAATAGTGTTAAAGTCGATAAAACGAACAGCGACATCTGCCGGAAGAAGCTGTGTTACCATGAGAAAGGCTGCCCCAAGAAGAGCAGCTACGCTTCTTGAGAGTTTTCCCATTCCGATAATAGCTAAAATAGTAATAAATATACCTAATGTTATCCAGGCTTGGATTTGCATTTTTCATCATCGCCTCCTGACAAATTTCTCACTATACAACTATTCAGGAATGGCGACAAGAGTGTGAATAACTTGACGCTCACAATCTCTAAGAGTATAAAGAAACAGACAAAAAGCCCCTCTGAGGGGATTCCAATAGGGGAGGATAAATGAATGTCAGATAATGTATGCGGCGAACAATCTTGCGGGAAATCTTCTTGTGAAGGTTGCAGCGGATGCGCTAAAAAGAAAAAGAATGTTGGCCACGTAATAGCTGTTGGTAGCGGTAAGGGCGGAGTAGGAAAAAGTTCCGTATCTTGCTTGTTGGCTGTTGCTTTGGCGAAAAAAGGTTTTTCTGTAGGAATTCTCGATGCAGATATAACGGGGCCTTCTGTTCCCAAATTAATGGGAATTTCTGATGCTCCATACGGTACCCCCGAGGGAATCGTTCCTCCAGCTTCTTCTATTTTCAATATAAGAGTTATGTCTGTCAATCTTCTTCTTGACGATCCTACTAAACCAGTGGTATGGCGTGGCCCTATCATTGGAAATGTAATAAAACAGTTCTGGGAAGATGTAGCATGGGATGGCACGGATTTTGTTATAGTTGATCTTCCTCCTGGAACGGCCGATGCGCCTCTCACAGTTATGCAGACTATTGACTTGAACGGTTTCCTCGTAGTTACGTCACCTCAGGAGCTTTCCGTTATGGTAGTGGAGAAAGCTCTCAATATGACTCAAATGATGGAAATTCCACTTCTTGGTGTTATTGAAAATATGAGTTACGTTAAGTGTCCTGATTGTGGAAAAAGGATGGAAGTTTTTGGACCGAGTCACGTACAAGAGATTGAAGAGGAGTTCTCTATACCTGCTCTCGGGCGATTCCCCATTGACCCAGAGCTTGCACGCCTGGCAGATCATGGCGATATAGAGAAATATAAGAATGAAGAGCTTTTTAACTCTCTCGCCGAGGGTGTTTTAAGTCGGTTGGGAGTTTCAGTAGAAGTTTAATTTACGTTGATAATAAGAATGGGAAAGGTAACTTTATTCAAGCTGCCTTTCCCATTACGCTAAATTGCTGTACAAGGCTTGAAGAATTTTTTCCGCAGTCGTTTCTTGATTTCCATTATAAAAGGTAATGCTTGAGTAGACCTGTGCTGTTTCGGCGATATCATATTCTTCACTGACATCCTTCGGAAAATGTGTCAATCGTATAGCTAATTCTTTTGCTCCATTTTGAGGCGTTTCCGGCATAAGGACAAGCACTTCTCTATTGCCCATCCGAAAACAAAGATCACTTTCTCTTACTTTTTCAAATACATAGTTGCAAAATGCCTTGAAAAAATCATCTTCATCATCTGAAGAAAAAAGTCCTGTTTCTGTTTTATGAAAATCCATTTTGAAAAGGGCAGCAGAAAGCCACCGTCGATATCTGTGAGCCCGACTTATCTCTTCAGGAAGACGACGCTCGCTATATTTAAAAGTATAAATTGGCAGATCGGAGTCCAATAAGTCTGAAAAACCTTTATGTGGCTCATTATTTTCATTAAGCTCGGAATCCTCGGAAAGAAAGAAAAAAAATGCACCTTCCTGCTGCTTTTGCTGAATATGCCACTCTTTCCCTTTTAAAACCATCTTTTCCGTGTCAAGAGAAATAATTTCTGTGACAATTTTCCCTAAAAGGGATTCTTTTTTTTGATCGATAAGGGAAAGAAAAGCTTCATTAGCATTCGTAATAAGTCCATTCTCATCCGTGACTAGAATAGGTACGGGAATGGTGCAGAAAGAAGAATCATCTGTAAGAACATCTTCTGGTTTCGGTGTGCTCTTGCTGAAATCTACCGAAACATCTGATTCGCGTTTACGAATAATAATGTTGGCGAAAAGTATAAAGCCAACTGTTGATGTTGCCACTCCCACCCAGATCAACGATTCAGGATTTCCTAAATGTTGCGCTAGCATTGTTATCAGCATTCCCTGCGCTAAAAATTGAAGAGGAATATACCCTTCTTTATAATTTTGAGTGACGAAAAAAGCGTAAAGAAACGTACATGTAATATAACTCATAATAAAAAGCGCCCAGAAGGGAAGACTAATAAAATACCTTTCCCCACCTCCAGCTAAGAGTATTGTCCCTATCAAAATAGGAAGGGAAATGAAGGGGGGCAACGTTGACCATGAGAGCATAAAAAGATCCTCCTAAAGTTGGTTTATACCTCGTAGTTAGAGCCGGAAGGGGCCCAATCCACATCGTTTAGAATTTTTCCAAGTGTAAAGGCTGCTTTAAATCCTGTGCAATGACATGGTCTCCAGTATTGCACGGAGAATTTATCCTTGAATTCCGTGGCCGAACGAATAAGAAACTCTTCATTCTGACTTCTGAAATGCATGCCTCCAATAACACTATAAAAATCCCGGGTATTAAAAAGGCGGGAAGCTCGTTCGAGAATATTAACGCTTCCTGCATGTGCACACCCTAATATAATACTATATCCATGAATACCACGAACAACAAGGGAGAGGTCGTCTTCCATCTGATCAGCTTTGAATTCTCCCTTTTCTTCAACAACAAGATCAGAGTCTACTGGAATAAAATCGGTGTTTCTTTCTGAGAGAGGAACAGTGATAGCCCATACCCCTTCTATAATTTCGGCACTATCACCTACTGAATGAAAGTCTACGTCATCTTTTCGAAGAAGACTTCCTGCAATTTCTTTTTCTTTTCCCCTTCGTGCAAATCTTTGCTGATCAAAAAGGGGAGAAGCCCATACGGGGATATTTCCCTCTCGTCTTAAAATTTCGGGTAAACCCCATGTATGGTCAAAATGGCCATGGCTAAGAACCACACCGTCAAGGTTGCCAAGCCGAATTCCGAGGGCGGATGCATTAGGATAGAGGGCTATGCCTCTACCAGTGTCAAAAAGCAGATTACCTCTCGGTGTTTCAATGAAAAGGCTTAAACCATGTTCTCCTAAAAGCTTTGATGTTCCGCAATAATCATCTACAACTACAGTTATATTCATCTTCTTTTACGCTCCTTTTCAGGGTGTTTCTCCACATGTTTATTGAATCCATATTTCCTCTTCCGCGGGGAAGGAAAGGCGATAAATTACAGAAAGTTTCTTTTGTTCTCCCGATCGAAGCTTTAGCTTCCACGTGAGAAAACCCTTTTTAGAATCTTGCTCTGTAGGTTGAGGGTCTAGACTTTCTGCACTAACAGTTATTTTCTCTTGAGCTGAAACAGGAATTCTATCTTTAATAACTAACTCTGTTTCGTAGGGTAAACCGTTGGTTACGTTTATAGTATAGCCCTGGGCTAATTTCCCCTTACCCAACCAATTGCTACCTTCTTTAGGGATAATTTCCTCACGTGCCGCAGTAACCGAAGGTGTTTGTCCAAAGGCCAATCTTATTATTTCACCACGTGCAACTTGCGGTACTGATGTTCTGCCTGATCCCACGCCGTCTATAAAGAGGTCCGCTTGTCCAGCAAGCAATGGATCTTCTACTTTTTCTGTAGAGGCTACGATCCAAGCTTGGGGAGAAAGAACGGGAATGCATTCTATAGAAACCGTAATCGGCAAAGAAAGCTCGTTTAACAGCAGCATCGTTTGTGAGTTATCTCCTTCTACATTGCCTTTGGCTGTAAATATACGATCTGTCAGAGTTTCTTCCATAGGTGCAAGGGAAGCTTCATCTTTTGCCGCTGTTTTCAGCATCATAGCATTTTCCATGCTCCGAGTTTGATAGGTGTTTTTTTTAAAATCAGCTATAAGCGGAAATAGCTCTGGCGTTTCCACTGAAGAAATCGGGTAGGCGGTATGTAGTTGTATAGCACCGTCCCATGTCAGCCCCGTATGTTGCGTAACTTTAGCTAGCATTTGTCCTTGTATAGTTTGATCTTTTGTGGAAAGAGACAATATATATTCAGGAGTCCAGCGAGCATAGTTAGACCACGCTTCAATGTAAAGGTCTCCCTTGGCTAATGCTGTATATTCGACGGTAATGACCTTTCCCTGTGTTTGAGGTTTCTTCTCTTCTAGTTCTTTGGTTAGATCGGCAATAATTTGCTTTATATCTTCAATAGCGTTTACTACAGATGTTTGTTCTTCTTCTTTCGCTTCACGGGTTTCTTCTGTTGTTTTCAAATATGAAGACATATTAGAGATAGAAAGATCTGAAGGAACCGCTTTCTCCATAAGAAGAGTAGATTGCTTAAGGGCCATTAATCGGGATTCCAGAACTGAAAGCTCTTTTTTCTTTTCTTCAATCTGATTAGACAAAGGGGTAAGCGTAGGGGGAAGCCATTGAGTATTATTTCGTACTTTCACCTGAGAGTTTTTTAAAAGCAGTCCATCTCCTGGAATTACTTTAATGCTTTCGAGTGTAAAAGTATTGGGAAGGATAATTTCTCCCTTTCCATTGACACTTGTTTTTAGTCGTATCTGTGCTCCTCTTGGATAGACGTGAACCTGCTCTATAGCTACATCAGTTGCCCAAAGAGTTGCGCTTGAAATCAAAGTAAAAATGATCGTAAAGCACACCAAAAATAGTTTTTTCATGAAAGAAAAGACCTCCTTTTCTTTTTCAGTTGGCATAAGCGTATAATACAATTATAATGCAATCTCATCATGGAAAAGATGATATCGAATAATCAGGAGGTATGTCCTCATGCTGAAATGCGGTATAGTGGGTTTGCCCCTTTGTGGTAAAAGCACTATTTTTAATGTTATAACGCGGGCTGGAGCGGAAGTAAAGGCTTATGCCAGCGGCAAAACAGATCCAAATAGAGCTATGGTTGCTGTGCCAGATGTTCGTTTTGATAATCTCGTTAAGGTCTTTGAGCCGAAAAAAGAAGCTCCTGCCACTGTTGATTTTGTCGATTTGGCGGGACTCTCAAAAGATGCGAGCAAGGGGGCAGGTGTAGGAAATGCTTTCCTTTCTTTCGTTTCAGAATCAGATGCTCTCGTTCATGTGGTAAGAACATTCGATAATGCTGATGTTCCCCACCCTGAAGAGACAATAGATCCTGCAAGAGATTGGAACATTGTTGAGATGGAGTTGATCTATCGAGATCTTGGCGTTATAGAAAATCGCCTTTCTCGTCTTGCTGCTAAAAAGCGTCTTATGCCTGAAGAGGAAGAAGAGAGAAAACAACTTGAGCGTTGTCAGGCCTTTTTGATGGATGAAAAACCCCTTCGCGAGCTGGGGCTCACTGAAGAAGAGCAACGGAAGTTAAGTGGTTTCGCGTTCCTTACCCTTAAACCAGAGATGATCGTTTTGAATCTCGACGAAACTCAAACAGGAGAAAATATCCCCGGTCTTGATGAAATCCGTTCTATAGCAAAAGAGCGTGGCCTCGGCCTTGTTCAGGTCTTTGGCCGAATGGAAATGGATATGGCTGATCTTTCAGAAGAAGAGCAACAAGAATTTATGGCCGAACTTGGCATTGAAGAGGCTGGGCGAAACAGGCTGATACAAGAAGCTTATAGTCTGTTGGGATTGATTTCCTTTTTCACGACAGGTAAGGACGAAGTCAAAGCTTGGACTTTGAAGAAAGGTTCAACTGCTGTTGATGCGGCTGGGGCTATTCATTCGGATCTGGCGAGGGGCTTTATCCGTGCTCAGGTAGTTCATTATCAGGATTTTATCGATTTCGGTTGCTCCTTGTCTGCATGTCGTGATAAGGGGGTATTACGCCTCGAAGGAAAGGATTATATCGTACAAGACGGAGATATGATCGAAATTCGATTTAACGTATAGAACTTTTATTCTGTTTTTGTTCTATGTTAGAATGAATAACTGAATTTTACGAGAAGAGAGGAGGATCGACACATGCCAATGCAGATTAGTCTTGATGAGCTTTTAAGTGCCTTACTTGCTCGTGTAGACGGTATGGCTATGAATGAAGAAAATCTGAAAAGTCGTCTGAACATCATCTTCAGAGTTCTCTATAAAAAAGGGCTCATTACAGACGATGATGTTGTCGAGTCCATTCGTGATGAGCATCGCTTGATGAAAGAACTGGGTCTCATAAAAGAAGAGCCAGAAGATGAAGTCGTAAATGCTATTGCTGATAGCATTTTGCTTTGGATTAAGGGAGACTCAGAGAAGCTGAAAGAGCAGATTAAAGAATATGAAAAGAAGATGCAGGAAGCTGCTATGGAAGAAGCACGAAAACCGAAGATTGACGTAGCTTCACCTCAGATGTTGCAGCAGCTCGATAAGATGAGTGGCAACTCTCGGCAGGGTGGCGGAGGGAAACTTATCATCTAGTTAAAAGTAATTATCTAGTTACAATGAATACGAAAAGCGGGGAAGAATATTCTTCCCCGCTTTTTTAGATCTTTTTGTTGGCGTTCATTTTTTGAAGCAGCGTTATTCTGAAGATTTCTATTTTGCTTCTTTTATAACTTTCTCAAGTTCTTTTATGAGGCTGTTAATTTTAGCGCTGCTTGCTCGTTGTTTCAGAGCTTGTGCAGCGGTTGTGGGTTTTCCCCAATATACCGTATTTGCATTTTCATCAACATTGATTGCTGCGCCTTCAAGAGACATTCCAGCAAAAAGCCCCTTGGCAATAGAGTAGCTGTAGATAGAAGCTTTAAGCTTAATATCTGTTCCAAGTTCACCTCGACGTCCCACAGGGCCGGCAGCAACTCCGAGATCCCCACCGAGTTTAACGTTGTTTCCCATAAACCCTTCAAGACCTCGTTCATTGGTAATAACAAGAACCAGACCTATAGATTCTGCTCCGATTTGCAATCCCCACGAGGCTCCCGCTATTGTTGCAAAACTGGGCCCATACCATCTTCCTGTAGTGGCATCTCTTTTGAGCACAAGTCCTTCGCCATATTTCCCCCCAAAGACAAACCCCGCCTTGATCACTGATGGAAATATAGCTACTCCCTTTGCACGCTCTAACAAATCGGCCATAGTTCCAACATCTGATTGTTCTTGCATCTCTCTGAGAAGCTTAACAGAGCCAGAAATTCTTTCTTCTGGAGTTTTAGCCCAGGCAGCCTGAGAAAAAATACCTCCGCAGCTCAACAGAGCCAGGAGGATGAATACCCCTATTATAGAATGGAGGTTCCTCTCTCTCTGCAATGTCATCTTTATCTCTCCTTTCACAATAGCTTCTTTATCTTAGAATCTGCTTCGTCTATATTATTCGCATGTTTTCTTTTGCGCAAGAATCTAAAGAATTGACGGAGCCCCACTTTTTCGCTTACACTGACTAGATATATATAATATTGATTATAAGGCTGGAGGTACCCTATATGTCTTATTCAGAAATGGAACAAATTGAAGAGTTACTTGAAGAAGCGTATCAAAGTGAAGAGATAGAAGAAATAGCGCGCATCACCCGGCAGATTCTTGAGCTTGATCCCGAGAATCCAGAGGCGTTAATGCTCCTTGCCGATACGTTGGAATACTCGGAAGAAAAGCTTGAACTTCTGCAGCGTGCACTAAAGCCCATGCGCAGCATGATGGAAGAAGCCGGACTTCTCAATAGCGAGGAGCTAATGGATGAAGATGAAGGACTCATCTATATTGGTCTTTTACAACGTTTAGGATTTGCTTTGCTCTCTGAGGCACACATAGAAGAGGCTCTTGGTGTCGCAGAAGAGATCATTTCGTACGACCCTGAAGGACTTACCCTCGGAAAAACACTTATGTATCGTTGTCTTGTAGAGCTTCAGCGTTTTGGCGAAGTTCTGGAAAGAGCAATGAAAGATGAGGAAGTTTCACCTGCTCGTCAACATTCGATTGCCATAGCTACTTTTATGCTTTCAGGTGCAGATAACGCTTCGTATAAAGCTCTTTGGGATGCATTTAAAGTCGGACCAGATATTCCTCTTTATATATTAGGTTACGTTCCTGAGCCTGACCTTGATTCTATTGATGAACAGCAGGAAGAAGATTACAATTTTTCTATACTCTTCGAAGACGCTTGGACAATTTCACAAGAACTTGCCAATTGGCTTGCTTCTGCGACTATTCTTTTTGGAATGCTTACAGGCCGCTTCCTTGAAGAAGATAAAGAAAATTTCCTTGTACTTATGGATTCACTTGGAATCACTTCTTTCTATGAGAAGGCAACGCAGGACATGGGGTATGACGTCGATGCTCTTGACGCTGAATCCTTTGACACAACTGTTTTAGATATGCTGAGGTCAAACGTCTACCTTCCCCTAAAATAAAAAATGGAGGGGTGGCGCCGTGTTAGAAGATTTTTCTCAACACGTATTAGACATAGCGGAAAACAGCATTAATGCGGGAGCTACATGGGTTGATATACGCATAACAGAAGATCGTAAGGGGGGATGGTTTCTTTTCGAGGTAAAAGATAATGGAAGAGGAATGAATCAAGAGGTTTTGCGTGTTGTAACAGATCCTTTTTATACAAGCCGCACAACGCGCAGGGTTGGGCTGGGTCTACCTTTTTTAAAACAATTAGCCGAATTATGTGATGGAAAATTGGTTATAGAGTCTGCTCCCGGAAAGGGCACCTGGGTGCGGGCCAGTTTTCGCTATGACCATATAGATCTTCCACCGCTCGGCAATATTCCAGCATCTTTGATCTCCCTCCTCATTGCATATCCCGAAGTACAGCTGATCTATCGCCACAATCTCAATGGTAGAAATTTTACTTTTGATAGTTTTGAACTAAATAATGTCTTGGGGGATATAAGAGAGGTACAGAATCCATCAATAGCGCGCTGGCTTCAAGAGTATTTTAAAGAGAGTATAGAAACCTTACGTCAGCATTGATCTTTAGGTTTTCTGGAGGAGTGATACAGTATGAACTACAAGTCGCCCTTTGAATTGGCGAAAATGGCTTGTTCGACATCACAAACAAAAATATCATGGAGCATCAGGCAAATGCTCTTACTTGGAATACTAGCCGGAGCATATATTGGCTTTGGCGGTTGGCTCATGACATGTGTAACCTATGATATCCCTGGAGGGATGGGGAAATTTATGGCAGGATTTGTCTTTTCAGTCGGCCTTATTCTGGTAGTTATTGGCGGAGGAGAACTTTTTACCGGGAACTGTATGATGCCTCTGGGTGCCATGGTTGGATGTACACCTATGAAGAGTATTCTGCGCGCTTGGTTTTGGGTTTACGTTGCGAACTTTATAGGGGGCACACTTGTAGCTTTTCTTATCTATAGTACAGGCTTATGGAATGGCCCCATTGGGGCCAAAACACTTTCTATTGCAGCTGGGAAGATGAGTTTGCCTTTCGGACAGGCTTTTTTCAGGGGAGTACTTTGTAATTGGCTTGTTGTGCTTGCTGTATGGTTAAGCATGGCAGCAACGGATGTCACTGGCAAAATATGGGCTATTTTCTTTCCTATAATGGCTTTTGTAGCCTCAGGTTTTGAACACTCTATTGCAAATATGTACTTTATGGGAATGGGGCTTCTTTTAAAAGGAATGCCGTCTTTAGTGGAAGCTGCACATCTTACGGAAGCTCAGTTACATGCTATTTCTCTAGGCGGCTATTTTAAAAACCTTATTCCCGTAACATTAGGAAATATCGTTGGTGGTGTTCTTTTTGTCGCTGTTTTTTATTTCCTTATATTTAAAGAGAAGCTACGGGCGTCGGAATAGTGTTTGTTGAATAAAATAACGAATATATGAATATTGTTGCCGTTAAAGGAACCTGTGAAAGCAGGTTCCTTTCTTTTTGATTAAAGATTATTTATTCATTGAATATATTGACTGTCATACAATAGGTGCTAAAATGAAAAGAAATTACCGTTTTTTGATGTAAAAAATAATTTCTTTTCATTTTTAAAAAGCTTTAGTTTCTTCAAGTTCAGAAAATCTCTCTATCCAACAAAGAAAGGGATGTTAAGAAATGAATAAAAATGTACTAAAGCTCATAGAAGAACGTTATGAATCACTTTCAAAAACCCATAAAAAACTTGCAAATTACATTCAAGCGAACATTCATGACTTACCCTTTCTTTCTATAAACGAACTAGGAGATCGAGCTGGTGTCAGTATTGCCAGTATCACTCGTTTTACACGAGAAATATCTTTTGCAGGGTATGCTGATTTCCAAAGAAGTTTAAGTCAATTGGTGCAGAAGGATATAACGCCCTTTCATTCTTTGAAAAGTTTAATACAGGAAGATTCCAACGGAAGTTTTCTAATGCAGACTATAAAAAATAATGCGTATGCTCTTGATACGCTATACAACGAAAATTTAGAGAAGAGCTTCGAAATTGCAATTCAAAAAATACAGAAAGCGCGAAAAATATATATTATCGCTTCCCGTTCTTCATATTCTGTTGGGTACTACCTCTATTTTATGCTTCAAAGATTTCTCGATAATGTTTGTCTTATTAATGGAGTAGGCGATCTTTCTAATCATTTACTCTATGTTGAAAAGACGGACTGTCTTATTGCCGTGAGCTATACTCGCTATACGAAAACTACATATAAAGTGGTAAATCATTTCTTTTCCAAAGGTTGTAATGTAATTTCTATAACAGATACTCATACCTCCCCTATTGCATTGAAATCATCGCAAATATTGCTTGCACAAAATACAGCTTCTTATTCTCTTGTGGGTGCAATGACGCTTGCAAACTGTTTAGTTGCGGCATTAGCCAAAGCAAATCTTCCAGAATCATTAGAACGAATGAAACAACAGGATCAGATAGCGCTCGAAAATGGTATCTATCTTTAGTCTTTAATTTCTTATTTCTATGTTCTTACTCTTCAGCATAAAAGTGCTTGGCCTTAATAACCGCATGGGGCTGTGGTTGACCATCGTACTTTATGACTAAATACAACTTGAGGAGGTTATAACATGATTCTTGGGTTACCACCAATTTTAGGTTTTCTCCCTCTCTTGCTTTATATCGTTTTAATGCTTAAAGGCAAGGACATGAATTTATCGGTGTTGGTTTGTGTTATTCTTGGGGCTATTTTGACTGGAGAAAGTATTACTGGTTTCGGTGCCGTATTACAGCAATCGTTAAGTTCCTTTTTATCTTTAATAGGTTTTATTATTGTTCTGGGGGCAGGTCTTGGGGAAGTCTTAACAGAAACCAAGGTTGCTCACAATATTGTGTATCAAGTTGTTGGCAAAGCAAGACTTAAATCGAAGAAACAGGCTATTTTGATTGCTATGCTTACATCTACCGGGTTGGTTAGCATGCTCGGAACTCTCGCTGGTTCAAATGCTATTATCGCCCCTATCCTCATCCCCATTGTGGCCAGTCTTGGTGTTACTCCCAATACCCTTGGTGTAATTATGCATGGTGCAGGTGCGACTGGTTTATACATAGGTCCCTTTGTTCCTCCTGTAGTAACCATCATGGGATTAACTGGAATAGGATACGGCGAATATCTTATGACAGCAGGAATACCTCTTGCAGTCATAGTTTGGGGAAGTACCTTCTTCATGGCTTGTCGAACTCAAAAACTTACAGAAGGAAAGTTTTCTTATAGTGAAGAAGATGCGGCCAAGACAGATTTTGTGGTAACTCCTCAAATCAAACGCGCCACAATTGCTTTTGCTATCACCATGGCTGTAATGCTTATCTATGGTATTTTTGCGAAGGCAGGAGCTTCCTATGCCATTGTCGTTATGCTAACAGCTGCTTTAGTCACTGGAGTAGCTGCTGGTATGAGCCTGGATATGGCACTTAAAACTCTGGTTAAAGGGAGTTCTAAGATGTATTGGATGTTCTTTATGTTTGTTTTGTTTGATCCCTTCCTGAATTACGTTGCTAAATCTGGTGCTTTTGATGCGATAGCAAGCTATATCCAGCCTTTGATTGCCGCAGGCGGAGAGGTTGCATTCATTATGCTTAGCTCTCTTATTGGAGTTTTCGGGATTTCTGGCGCAGGTGTTGCTCAAGCTCAAATTACTCATGAACTCTTTTTGCCCTTGGTAAAGAGCTTGCATATCAGCATGGATATGTGGGCTTTAGTAGTATTGGTTGCTTGCCAGGTTACTTTTTTTGTTACGCCTACTGTTGATATGGTTGGCCAAATGGGGTTAGCTCGATCTAAAGATCTAAAAGCCATGCTTAAAAATGGCTGGCTGTTAACGATCATTACATTTGCTTTTGTTTTTGTTCGTGCAGTGCTTTACGTTATGAAGTAAAAAATAAAACAGGGAGGCAGAATAATGGTTAATTTTGCATTGTTGCAGACGGATATTAAATTTTGTGATCCAGAGTATAACCATTCACACGTAAAAGAAATGATTGATAAGGCCATGTCTGCTCAAAAACGTCCGGATATGATCGTTTTACCCGAGGATTGGAGCACAGGTTTTTCTGATGAGATGTTTCACCATATGGAAGATTTCATAGAGCCGATTGATGGTCCTTCAGTAACTCTTCTTAAGGAGTGCGCTAAAAAGCATAACGTATGGATTCTTGGTGGATCTATTGGAACACAATTTGAAGATGGAATGCGCAATACTGCTTTTCTTCTCAATCGTAACGGTGAGATTGTAGGGGATTATAGCAAGATGCATTTATATAGAGATATGGACGAAGACGTTGCCTATAAGCATGGAACTGATATGAATGTATATGATACCGAGCTTGGAAAAGTGGGGATCGCTATTTGCTATGATCTTCGCTTCTGTGAACTTTTCAGAACATATGCCTTACGTGGGGCAGATGTGGTGATTGAGACTTCCGATTTTCCTAATCCAAGAGTAAACCATTGGAGAACTCTCCTTTTAGCTCGTGCTATTGAAAATCAGATGTTTATTATTGCATGTAATCGTGTGGGAGCTAGTCCCATGGGGACCTATTGCGGACATTCCATGATTATCGATCCATGGGGTGAAGTTATTGCAGAGGGTGGGGATCAGGAAGAGATTGTTACGGGAAGTGTTGATTTTTCAGAGACACAGAAAATTCGCGATACAATTCACATGTTCCGTGACAGACGACCTCAAAGTTACCCTGACGATATGTGGAAAACTAATCGTTAAGCCACATTGAAAGGTATGTAGTACTAATAATGACAGAATGTATTAAACGAATCGTACAAGAGAACATTAATGACATTGTTGAGTTACGACGACTTATTCATCGCTATCCAGAGCTTGGAGGCAAAGAAATAGAGACGACCAAACGGCTTCAAGCTTTCTTTAAGTCGCGAGGTTTAACTCTTCATCCTATTGCAGATTTAACAGGAGGGTATCTATTTATAGACGCAAAAAGTAATAAAACCATCTGTTTCCGTGCCGATATAGATGCTCTTCCCATTGTTGAAGCCACTGGGGCGTCGTTTACTTCCGAAAACAAGGGCACGATGCATGCTTGTGGTCATGATGTACATACTGCTGTAGCAGCAGGTGTTGCATTAACTCTTGAAAAGTTAAAAGAATCTTTGAAATGCAACGTTATTGTGCTTTTTCAACCTGCAGAGGAGTGCAACCCCATTGGGGGAGCTTTGCCCATAATAGAGACAGGCTTTTTACGTGGGAATAACATTCGCGAGATGTACGGACTCCACGTATGGCCCTCATATCCAGTAGGAGAAATAGCACTCAAAACAGGAGCTCTTATGGGGTCTTCAGATCGGTTCGTAGTGGAGATACACGGCAAAAAATCTCATGCTGCAGAACCACATAACGGTGTAGATTCCATATCAATTGCTTCTGAGATAATTAACGCCCTTGTGCATAAAATTAGAAGGGAACTCAACCCATTTGACGTATTTCTTATCTCTATTGGATCAATATCGTCTAATGGAAGATACAATATAATTTGCGATAACGTTAAATTAGAAGGAACAATTCGCACCGTTTCAGAGCCAGTACGAGACTTTGTTCACAAGAGAATTTGTGCCCTCTCAGAGAGTATCGCCGCATCATATTGTGGAAGAGCTGATGTAGAAATTCATCGAGGCTATGACGTTGTTCAAAATGATTTCAAGTTAACAGAATCATTTGTAAATTTTGCACGTATGTCATTGGGGAATGAGAAAGTACATCAACTCGACGAACCTTCTTTAATAGGAGAAGATTTTTCACGTTATAGTCAAGAAGTTCCATCTCTATACTTCTTTATGGGGTGTGAAAATGACTATCCTTTGCACAGTGATCATTTTTTGCCAAAGGAAGAAGTCATTCAACAAGGGGTAGAGCTTGTTGCAGGGTACCTTCTACAGCGGCAATAGACGTACATAAGGTGTAAGTTTATGCTATAATTTAGTTGAATAAAGATGAAAATGACCCTGCGATGTACGTGATCATGCACTTAGTCTTGAGCCAACACTCGATCTCAGTAGGGTCGGACGTTCGGGCCGGCGGAAGAGATGGGTGACCATCACCAACGCTAAGGCGCGACAGACCTAATCATACTAGGGCCGGGTCAAGACGACCATGACACGGCATTGCGGGGAGGCGTAAAGGGGCGCAGGTTAGCTTGCGTCCCTTTTTAATTTAAAATTGTGTTTGACAGGAGGCTTCATTATATGAAGACTATTTGTCCCCCCTTTTGGCACCCTATAATTAGCGAGGGCTTTATTCTTGATTGGGATGGCGTTCTCGCCGATACTCGCCTTGATTTCTCACAAATTCGAATTAAATATTTCAATGGACAGTCAGTTCCTATAATTGAGGGAATGAAAACTCTTGCAGAAGATAGAAGACAAGAGTTATGGCATGATATTTATACTCTTGAGATGGAAGGAGCAGAACAAGCTACTCCTGTTGAACAATCTGTCGAATTTGTGAATTGGCTTAATAATCATGATATCCCATGGGTTGTTGTCTCTCGAAATTGTATGGATTCCATACGTTTAGCTGCTGAAAAAATTAAGTTTCCACTTCCCTCCAAAGTGTTTAGTCGTGATGATGGACCTGTTAAGCCCGATCCGAAAGCCCTTTGGCTTGCTGCAGATATGCTAAAAGTTCCTGCTGAGAAGTGCGTAATGGTGGGAGATTTTGTTTATGACCTCATAGGAGCAAGAAGGGCTGGAATGAGGGCTATTCTGGTAGAACGTCCACGAGTTGAATGGCAGCATTGGGCTGATGTTGTCTTCCCTACTATGGGCGATTTTTTAAAGGATCTTTGCTCTCCTTCTCCGCTTGTTCCATGGGAATATACCTCATTGGTAGAAGAAAAAGGGGAAAAGTGGCTTTTTCAGACGTGGCAGCTCTCATTGCAGGTTCCAGATGATATCCCTAATATTTGCAGTTTTTGTGAAGAGGCAGCTCGTCTTGGCATTGGAAAGCTTGTTGTTACTCCCGATGTTGCTCTTTCTGTAGAACAGTGGAAGAATTGGCCAGGGTTGTCTTCTGCCTATCTTGATGTTGATCAGGTAACGGTAATACACGAAACAGTACGACGACGGTACCCTTTTATTACCGTTTATGAAGGAAGCGACGGTATCCAGCTTTCAGGAAATGTCGCTTCAATGGAAAGCGAATTGGAGGATATTGTCTTATGAGTTCAAACTCTCATTCTTTATGGGAGCGTCCCTTAGCGGATAGAATGCGTCCTGCACATTTTGACGATTTTGTAGGGCAGGAACACCTTCTTGCTTCAGGGGCACCGTTACGCCAGATTTTGCAAAGTGGCAAGGTTCCAAGCTGTGTGCTTTACGGGCCTCCTGGAGTAGGAAAGACTACCCTTGTGCGTCTCATGGCGACAGAAACAGAGCGTAGCTTGCTAGAAATTAATGCTGTGTCAGCGAAAGTATCAGAACTTCGTGATCTTGTAGAGGAAGCGAAAAATCTCAAAATTCTAAGTGGTTATGCTGCTATTGCATTTGTTGATGAGATTTATCATTTTAATAAAAGTCAACAAAATGCTCTCCTTCCGTCAGTAGAGAAGGGGGACATTATTCTTGTTGGAACCACAACAGAAAATCCATGGTTTGAAATTAATAAAACCCTTCTATCCCGACTTATTGTTTTTCAGCTTAAGCCTCTAACGGAAGATAATCTTGTTGCTATATTGCAGCGTGCACTTATAGATGAAGAAAGGGGATTAGGCGTTCTTAAACTTGCCGCATCAGATGACGTGATGCGTGTTTTGGCTAAAATGGCAGGTGGTGATGCTCGCCAGGCTTTGACTCGTCTAGAGTTTATCGCTTCATCTGCTGCTACGTCTGGTGCTTCTGAAATTACTATGGAACACATAGAGAGACTTGTTCCGTCGGCGTCAATTCGTTTTGATCCTAAAGCTGATGATCATTATGCCATTATTTCAGCTCTCATAAAAAGTTTACGTGGCTCAGATCCTGATGCAGCAGTCTATTGGCTAGCGCGACTTTTAGAGGGCGGAGAAGATATACGCTTTATTTGTCGCCGCCTCATGATTTTTGCTGCAGAAGATATTGGGCTTGCTGATCCCCATGCATTGCAAATATCAGCAGCTGCTTCTTACGCTGCCGATATGACGGGGCTTCCAGAAGCACGAATTATTCTCTCAGAAGCTGTTATTTATTTGGCGGCATCTCCTAAAAGTAACAGTGCATATATGGCAATTAACAATGCTATCCAATCTATACAGAAAGGGAACCTGCAAGAGGTTCCAGAATGCTTAAAGCCAGGTGGAAAGGGCTATATCTATCCTCACGATGATCCACGACATTGGGTTCCTCAACAGTACGTTCTTTCGCCTCAACGTTATTATTTCCCAGGCAATTTGGGAAAAGAGCGGGCTTTTCACGAGCGGTTAAAAAAATTCTGGCGACGTTTCTCTAGTGATGATGAAAAATAAGAAGAGGTCGGAGGGCGATGGAGTATGCCGCGACCCCTTTTTAACGGTTAATCTTCGTTAGTATAATCTTCGGGATGTAATTTTAGGAAGGTTAAGAGACTCTTCTTCGTATCTTCTATATGCTCACTCATCTCAGCCTTTGCTTTGTCGCAATCTCCAGCAAGAACTGCATCGATAATTGAAAGGTGCCCTTTCAAAAACATACTCAATGCAGTTGGTTCTGACTGCATTGAGTAAGGACGGCAGAGGTTAATAAGATCGACGATATTATTAAGAGTTCGATGTAAATATTTGTTCCCGCTACACTCATAAAGAAAACAATGAAAGCGGCGGTCTTCTGACAAATATTCCTCATGTGGTGTCTTGCTTGACATCTCTGAGAAAACCTCGCGAAAAAGTTGTAACTCCTTTATCGGCGGATTTTCGCAAACATTTTCTATCGCTATTACTTCTAATGCTTGACGTAATTCATAAAGGTCTGCTGCATCTTTTAAAGAAGGAAGGGTTACGAAAGCACCTCTCCGAGGAGTTAAAGTGATAAGTCCAGTTTGACTCAACTGCCGTATAGCCTCTCGTACGGGAGTTCTTGAAACAGCTAATTGCTCAGCTAACTCAATTTCGGAGAGTTTTGAGCCAGGTTTAAAAATTCCGCTTACTATTGCATCTTTTAATCTTTCATAAACAATCTGTCTTAACCCTTGGTTAGTTGCAGGGGTCAGTGGTTTGTGGTCCATAGTCACAGTCCTCCTCAAAACCTAGCACTTTGCACCCATTATACACCATGGAAGCATTCTTATTAGTCTATTCGTTCTATTCTGTTTATTGGCAACTATTAGCCTCTTCTTCTTGACGAGTTACATAGTCGTACCACAGTGATAGGGCGTAAATAACATCTGAAAGCCTATTAATGTATGAATAACTATCTTCTTGTAATTCTTTAGTGCGGAAAAGTTTTACGGCTAAACGTTCAGCCCTTCGAGCTACGGTTCGTGCGACGTGCAACGCGGCCCCTGCCTTTGAGTCGCCGGGTCTAATAAAACGGAAAGTTTCACCTGTTATTTTTCCAACTTTACCAACAATAGCTTCGAGATCTGAAATGTTCGGGCATGGTAACCCGGGGAAAAGTGCTAAATGCCCCATTAAAATTCCCATTTGTTGCTCAAGCCAGCAAAGAGTTTCGCAAATTTCTTCATTCTCACAGAATGCCCGGGCCATCCCAACATGGGCCTGACATTCATCAATAGTTCCGTAAACTTCTACGCGTAAATGATCTTTAGGAACACGTTCTCCATTACCAAGGCTAGTTTCGCCAAAATCGCCCCCTTTAGTTGTAATCCACGTTTTGGCCAACCTTGTTCCCCCCCTCTGTAAAGAATTCGCTCCTTGGGCACATTATACACAACATCGGGAAAGATGTAACTATTAAATCTCCATAAAATTGGAGACGTAACCCATAATTTCTGTTAATCTATAGCGCGGTAGTCTTAAAAAATAACTGTAGGAGATAACATATATGTCTGGGTTGCGCCGTAGATTGCTTCCTTTTCTTGAAACTGTTTCTCAGTCTTCTTCTACCAGGGATATGTGGATTCTTACCCTTGGTAATTCAATAGGGCAAATAGCGTTACTTGCGACTATGCCCTTCGCCTCTCGATTGTATTCTCCAACAGACTATGGGATGTTAGCCCTTTATTCGTCCATACTCTTAACAGGAGTAAGTCTTTCAGGTTTGGCCTACCATCAGGCAATACCAATCCCTTCCAGAGAAGGAGATGGAACGGCCCTTTTTATCCTCAGTATTATTATAGAGGTAGTCTTAGTAGCCCTTTTCAGTTTCCTTTTTGTTGTGTCACGCCCATTTTTTAAAGGTATCCAGCCAACGGGAGGTATAAGTTTTTGGTTTTTCCCTATAGGCATTTTATGGGCAGGTATGTATAAAATTATTACGAGCTGGTGCACTCGGGAAAAGAGATTTAGCGAACTAGCTCTTTCGAAGGTTATTCAAGGGATTATGAGTAGTTTTGTGACTTTAGGTATGGGATTGGCTTTTTTGCGCCCCTTGGGTCTTATAGCTGGATATATGATCAGTCAAGGAATGGGCGTAATCTATCTTTTAATTAAGACCTTTTCGTGGCGTCAACTTAAAGCTGCTTCACCAGAACGTTTACGTTACGTTGCTGCAACCTATCGGCGGTTTCCTCTTTATAATACGTGGTCAGATCTTATGAATACCCTTAGCAGCCAGCTTACTCCGCTTATTTTGACTTCTGTCTATGATGCACAGGTTACAGGCTATTTTGCTCTCTCGTTTCAAGTGATCAACCTTCCCATGTTTTTTATTGGAATGGCCGTAAGACAAGTGTTTTTTCAACAGGCAAGCCGGGCGGTACATAATGGAACACTCGCCGAACTCACTCGATCTACCTTTAGAAGGCTTTTTTGTATAGGTTTTGTGCCCTTCTTTCTTCTTACGCTTTTAGGGCCACAGATTTTTTCTTTTCTCTTCGGGGAACGTTGGTATATGGCGGGAGTTTACACGCAATGGATAGCACCATGGTTCTTTATCGTTTTTTGTACAGCTCCTCTTTATAGCATTCTTTATATTCTTGAAAGACAGCGTCAAAATACAATTTTTCAGGCTGTGATTTTGGTCTCTCGTATTGGGGCGCTTTACTTAGGAGTTTTTTGCGGAGGTGCCGTGTGGTCAATTGCTATCTTTGGAGTGGTAGGGCTTGTATTATGGCTCTTTCTTCTATGTTGGATAATACATTTAAGCGGAAACACCGTTAAATCGATGTTTTAAGCTTGAAACTTCAACTTCGCACTAGACATCATGCTTTATATGTGGTAGAAATATTGGCGTTGCCGGAGTGGCGGAATGGTAGACGCAGCGGATTCAAAATCCGCCGGGGGCGACCCTGTGGGAGTTCGAGTCTCCCCTCCGGCACCATAATAAGAAAGAGTAAAGGACTTCAACGCTTTTATGTGTTTGAAGTCCTTTTTTAATTATAGCTGGCTACAGAAAAATGGCAGACGCAAAGACACTGATAAAAAGCTTGGACAGATGGATTAGAAGTTGCATACGAATTGTGGCTAAAACAGTAGAAGTTTTTTAAAGGGATAAATGATATACTATGTATATCATTTGCGAGCAAAGGAGGCAAGAACATGTTGTCAGCTTCTACTTATAAGACAAAATTATCAGATCCAGTTGTACGATTGGCGAAATGGGGCAATAGTATCGGCGTAAGGATTCCTAAACATGTCGTGAAGGCACTAGGACTTGCGGCAGGTCATTCTCTAAAAATTAGGATAGAAGGTAATTGTATTGTTTTTTGCCCAATTCGTAAATATTCTTTAGAAGAACTTGTGTCAAAGATAACAGACGAGAATAAGCATGAAGAAATAGATTGGGGAAGTGACGAAGGAGCAGAACGATGGTAGAAGAGAAGCGGCGTTTTCCTGATCGTGGGCATGTTATACTTGTCGATCTCAAACCGGTTAAAGGGCATGAACAAGGGGGACAAAAACGGCCAGTTCTTGTCTTATCGCCATTTGAATACAACATCCGTTCAGGCTTATGTCTTATTGTTCCTTTTACAAAGCAAGAAAAGGGGTATCCTTTTGAAGTAAAGATAGACGAGCTCAAAATGAAAACAGATGGCGTGGTACTTGCAGACGCATTACGTAGTATTGACTGGAGAGCTCGCAATGCCTCATACTGTGAGTGTGCAGATTCGATTTTCGTTGATGAGGTTTTGGCGAAAATTGTTACGTTGCTTGATATGTAGATTATCTTTCCTTTTTTTATATCATCCATATGAAAAAACTAAGGAGAGTTAAAATGACAGATATTAAGTATGAAATCAAAGAGAGTTACGGTGTCCTTGCTGAGTCGTCGAAAGGATGGCAAAAAGAATTAAATCTTGTTAGTTGGAATGATAGAGAACCTAAATACGACCTTAGAGATTGGGATCCAACGCATACAAAAATGAGCAAAGGCATAACACTGACATGCGAAGAAATAAAGAAACTACGTGATATATTGAATACTCTTGAACTTTAGCTGTTTAGCGGGGAATAAATTTCAAAGCAGCTGAGTTTATGCAATATCGTATTCCAGTTGGTTCAGGCCCATCTGGAAAGAGATGCTCTAAGTGAGCGTCAAAACCGGGCGCAAAGCACTTCTGTTCGTTCCATTCCCAAAAAGAGATCTTGCCTTGCTGTTATAGGAGCATCTTTTACGGTTGCCCAGAAGCTTGGCACCACAGCAAACGCAAACATAAATACCCTTTTTATAGATGCGGCATACGTACGTGTTGCCATGAAAAATATAATTGATTCAGTGAACAACAAAAGTAATGTGCATTTCATAGTAACACCCTCCTTCTTCATCAACATGCTATATCCTCTTAATTATAGATACCTTATTGACGCAAAATAGCTTAAGTGCTACGGTTTTTTTGACCTTTATAACGCACAAAATAAGCGTTTTAGCGTAGGGGATGATGTCTATGGAAGATATGAAATTAGTTTTAGCTGCTAATCTTCGATGTATTCGAGAAGAAAGAAAGCTTAGTCTCGATAAGGTTTCAGAAATGGCAGGTGTCAGCAAAAGCATGTTGGGGCAGATAGAGAGGGGCGAATCAAACCCTACCCTCCAGACTGTATGGAAAATAGCGAATGGGCTTAGGGTTTCTCTCGTCGATCTCACTGAATCTCCCCGCTCTGATACGGTAATAATTTCAAAAAAACATATCTCGCCTATTGTCGGAGATAACGGACTTTTTCGCGTCTATCCTGTCTTCCCTTTTGATGGAGAAACCCGATCTGAAATTCTATCTATTGAGTTAGATAAGGGAGCTTATTCTTCTTCTGAGCCTCACAATCCAAGGACTGTTGAATACGTTTTAGTTTTTGAAGGTGAGTTGACTGTAACTTCTGGGACGGAAGAGCACTCGCTGAAAGCAGGTGAATCGATTAAATTTCGTTCTGATCGCCCCCATTCCTACCATAATTCCGGAAATGGCATAACGCGACTTTGCGTTATTATGTTTTACCCAGAATAGTGTGGTTGTAAGGAGTGATAATAATGAGTATTAGCCAAAGGACTGAGAAAATTCGAAAGGAATATATTAATAGCAAACCATCTATTAGTTGTTTACGAGCTGAGATATGGACAAACTCCCATAAGAAAACAGCGGGAGAACCAATAGCAGTGCGAAGGGCAAAAGCTTTTGCTGAAGCGTGTGAAAAACTCCCAGCTCTTATTTTTCCTGAAGAACTCCTTGTAGGAACCCCAGGTGAGTTCCGACGAACAGCTATTTTGACTCCAGAGTTTTCGTGGATGTGGGTTGATAGGGAGATGGATTCCTTTGATAAGCGGCCTCAGGATCCTTATGTCATTACAGAAGAGCAGAGGAACTTTTTACGAAAAAATATATGGCCATATTGGAAGGGAAACTCTCTGGAAGAAACTTTTCTTACGCGGGTTCCAAAAGATACGGCCAAAATTCTTGTTGATACAGGTATTCTCGACAACGACTCAAAATGGCGTCAAGCTGTGGGAGAAGTCACTCCTGATTATCAGGATGTACTTTTCCCTCGGGGATATAGAAAAATACGTGATGATGCAGAAAGAAAGCTGTCGTTGCTTAAAGCCGATTCTTTTTCAAATATAGAAAAAATTGATTTTTATAACTCTGTGATTATTGCCTGTAATGGCATTATGCGCCTGGCTGAACGATATAGTGAGATGGCTAGAACAATGGCTCTTTCAGAAGAAGATGAAATAAGAAAGGTCGAACTTCTTGCCATTTCTGATGTGTGCAAGCGTGTTCCAGCAGAACCACCTCGAACATTTCGCGAGGCTTGTCAGTTCGTATGGTTTGTGCAACTCGGCGGTATTATTTCTGAAAATCCTCTGGCCCTAAATCTAGGGCGTTTTGATCAATACATGTACCCTTTTTATAAATCTGATGTAGAAAAAGGCCAGTTGAATAGAGAAAAAGCACAAGAATTAATTGAATGTCTCTGGCTCAAGCTTTCTGAATGGGTGTGGACAATTTCTTCTAATACGGCTAATTATTTTGCAGGGTACAATCAGTTTCAAAATTTGACAGTAGGAGGACGTAAAAGAGACGGAAGTGACGGAACAAATGATCTCTCTTATATTTGTCTAGAAGCTACAGCCAGTGTAAAAACGCACCAACCAGGTTTGAGTGTAAGAATACATCCAGATTCTCCACATAAGTTTGTAATGGCAGTAGCAAAGCTTGTAAGTAAAGGATTAGGTTTCCCCGCTATTCATAACGACAGAGCAGGAGCCGACATGCTTTTGCAAGCTGGATACGATCCTGAAGATGCACGAGATTGGAGCAATTGTGGCTGTGTCGTTCCTCATTTTAGAAAAACTGGAGAATGGACCTCTGCTGTTAATGTAAATTTTGGAGCGGCCTTAGAATATGCGCTAAATGAGGGAAAGAGTCGCCTCACAGGAGAACCTTTAGGTCTTTCTGAAAAACCTGTCAGAGAGTTTAAAGATTTTTGTGAGGTTAAAGAGGCTTTTATGCGACAACTTTCCTATTTGGTCGACCATTCCGTAATTGGAACAGTTACAGCCCAGAAAATTCATATGGAGATGGTTCCTCGTCCCTTCCTCTCAATTTGTGTAGATGGGTGTCTCGACAAGGGGACAGATCTTAGCAAAGGAGGAGCTAAATATAATATAGGTCCTGTTCTTACGGGAATTGGCCTAGGTGTTGTTGCGAACTCTCTTGCTGCAATAAAAAAGCTGGTTTTTGATGACCATAAAACTACTATGGAAGAGATCTCTTCTGCTTTAAATAGTAATTGGGAAGGGTACGAAAACTTGCGAGAGAAAGCACTTCACGTTCCTAAATATGGAAACGATGACGACTATGTAGATTCGCTTGTGACAGAGATTTCTGATTTTTATTATCGTGAAACCCGTAGACATAAAGATATATTGGGGTCCCCCTTTAATTCGGCTTTTATGGGTATTTCCAACTATGTCCCCACAGGGAAAATTGTGGGAGCTCTTCCATGTGGCAGAAGAGCGAAAGAACCTCTTACAGAAGGTGTTTCTCCCTTTGCGGGAAGCGATGTAACGACTCCTCTTGCAGTGATGCGTTCAGCGGCGAAGGTGAATCATGATGTTCATGCTGGAGGTACTCTTCTTAACTTGAGATTGAATAAAGAATTGGTTAGTTCCGATAGAGGGCTTCGTAATTTGGGTGCCATGATTCAGGCGTATTTTTCCTTAGGGGCTTTTCATGTTCAATTTAACACAATTTCTACAGAGGAATTAAGAAAGGCTCAGGCAAAACCAGAGCAATATCGCGATCTGCTAGTAAGAGTGGCTGGATATAGCACCCAGTTTGTCAATCTTTCTCGGGAGATGCAAGATGCTATTATAGCTCGAACGGAACATGGATCTTTCTAAGTTAGATATGGCAGATAGAAAAATTTGTGTCTCTCAAATTCAGCATTTTTCTGTCAATGATGGAGAGGGAATCCGTTCAACAGTTTTTTTGAGCGGGTGTCCTCTCCGCTGTCATTGGTGCTGTAATCCTGAAACATGGACGCCATTTCCCAAAGAAGTTATCTTGTCTTCGGGTAAATGTGAAGTTATGGGCCGTTTTATGTCTGTAGATGAAATTGTAAGGGAACTTGAACGATATTCTCTTTTTTACCGTCACTCTGAAGGGGGAGTCACATGGTCGGGAGGGGAACCCTTTTTTTACCCCGAAAATTTACGGCAACTTGTAAGAGAGTGTTCTTCCTCCGGATTTTCTCAGGCGGTAGAAACGTCGTGTTTTTTCAATTGGCAGGATGTATCAGATATTATTGAAAAACTCGATTTTGTCTTTGCCGATATTAAGCATATGGAGAGTATTCATCATAAGAGGCTGACAGGTGTGGAGAATAAAATAATTCTTGATAATCTTAAGTGTATAGGTGCAACTGGAATAAAGACAGTGATTCGTGTTCCGCTCATAATGCATTTTAATGATAGCGAAGAAAATATTAGAAATACTGCTCGATTTGTTTCGCGCCATATGAGATGGAAGATAATGGAGCTGTTGCCCTATCATAATTTCGGCGCATTCAAATACGGACTTCTTGGCCTTGAAAAGTATCGGCATGACTTTGAAACCCCGTTGAAAGAACATGTAAAAAAGCTTGAAGAGATTATCACTGATGAAGGAGTGGCTGTTGTTCACTATAGATAGGCTAAGAATATAGTATTTTTCATGGTATGCATGTTATGCCATAGCCAAGGAGAAAGGAGAATGTCTCATGAACAATATCATTTATTTGGTTATGCCAATTATTAAAAATATCATATTAGCTCTTTTGACAGTATTAGTAGGATTAAAAGTTATTCAATGGATTACCAAAGGTGCAGAAAAGTTTGTTGAAAAGTCATCCTTTGACAAAACGTTGAAGCCATTTGTTGTTTCTCTCATCAACGCTTTATTAAAAGTTCTTTTGGTTATATCGGTAATTAGTATTCTGGGAATAGATACAACATCTTTTGTGGCAGTCATAGCGGCAGCAGGTTTTGCCGTTGGATTGGCCTTCAAGGGGTCTCTATCTAATTTTGCAGGTGGAGTTTTACTCCTAGCTTTGAGGCCCTTTAAGGTAGGGGACTATATAGAAGCAAGCGGATTTAGTGGAACTGTTCAGGCTATACAAATTCTCTATACAGAACTTGTTTCCGTTGATAATAAAGTAATATTTATTCCTAACGGGAGTCTTTCAAATTCCAGTATTGTAAATTATTCCATTAAGGATACTCGCCGTGTAGATTTCAAGTTTGGTGTTGGGTATGAATCGGATACCAGTATGGTTAAAGAAGTTTTAAAGGCAGTGGTAGGAAGCCACCCATTAGTATTAAATGACCCAGAGCCCTTTGTCAGAATGTCTGAGCACGGGGATAGTGCCATTGTTTTTGCCGTTCGAGTTTGGGTGAAGGCACAAGATTATTGGACAGTATATTTTGATGTAGTTGAAACAGTGAAAAAGCGTTTTGATGAAGAAGGCATATCGATACCGTATCCTCAGATGGACGTGCATTTGAAGCAACAGTAACTTTTTCTATAAATATGTAATTTATAAGAGCGGGTCGTCTCTCTTACTTGTTATTAGGGGAGGCCCGCCCTTTAATTTTCTTAATTTGCAAAAATAGTATCCTTATGTTATAATTGTATATACAATAAAGTGCATTGTTGTAAATAATCCTCGAAAACTAGATCACGACCAACCCAGTAATCTTGTGAATATGGCCATAGATTTGTTTTCCCCAGAATCAATTACTTCTTATTTGTCATGTTTTTTAAGGCGTTTTCTGACGCCGCTTTTCTTTTTTTGTAAAGGAGGTTTATCGTGCGTATTAGTAGTATTCAAATGAAGACGAAGCTGGCTGATGTTGATCATAACTTTTCTCGTGTGCAAAAGTTGATAAGAAAAACAGTTGAAAATGAAAAGCCAGATGTAATAGTTTTGCCTGAGATGTGGAACATCGGTTTTTTCCCTAAGGAAAATCTAGACGTTCTCTGCGATAATGAAGGTGAACGTACTAAGCGTGAATTAGGCTCATTAGCTAGAGAGTTAAATATCAACATTGTTGCTGGTTCAGTTGGCAACAGACGTGAAAATCAAATTTTCAATACATCGCTTGTCTTTAATAGAGCGGGTATATGCATTGCTGAATATGATAAAGCTCATCTGTTTTCTTCCATAGGCGAAAATGACTATTTTTCTCAAGGAAATCACTCAACTATTTTTAAACTTGATGATGTGACGTGCGGAGTTGTTATTGGATATGATGTGTATTTCCCAGAGCTGACAAGAACTTTGGCACTCCAAGGAGCAGATGTATTATTTGCCGTTGCTCAATGGCCAATGACTGATATTACGCATATAAATGTGCTTGTAGAGGCAAGGGCTATTGAAAATCAGTCTTTCTTCGTTTTTACGAATTCATGTGGCACTGCGGCTAAAGTGAAATATGGAGGGAATTCATCACTAACAGGTCCTCGGGGTGAGATTCTCGGGCGTACTGGATTGGTAGAGAATACACTTACAACTGATATAGATCTTGCCATGATTAGCGATATTAATAACTCAACTAACATGTTTTGTGATCGCCAACCGATGATATATAGAGTGAACTAACAGGTGAGGAGGGGGGAAGATGCGCCATTTAATGCTCTTGGAAACAATGAATTGGATTGCATCTGGCATCTATTTTGATGAACATGGGAAAGAGTATAAAGTTAATGGCCAGAGCAAAGTAAAACGCGACAAAGAACGTTGGTCAATATCTGGTTTTATGGAAGTTTTACTCGATACCCCCATTAAGTTCTATAACGATTATGAAGTGGAACCAACCGATGATAACTGTATTTTGAAATGGACGTCTTTTAACCCCGGTCTCGGCAAGTTATGTGGCAAATTCTCTTTTATTGATGATGCAATAATTTCTGATTTTGTATCAGAAGACGAAAAATATTCAGGCTTCGAAGTCCTTACACTTCTTAATGAAAAAACCTATAAAGCTATTGGAATTTGCTTTGATGGCGAGAAAAGAATATCCTCATGGTCTGTAATTCTAAAAGCCGATAATGTTTTCTGCAAAGAGTAATCACTTTTATAATGAATAGGGGACAAAACATATGACAAGAGAATACCGTTGTTATCAAATTGATTCCTTTACGAAAGAGAAATTCTCTGGAAATCCGGCAGGAGTGATTACAAACGCTGACAGACTCACAGAAATGGAAATGCAGAAAATTGCCAGAGAACTTAATAATTCGGAGACAGCTTTTATTTTTCCATCTTTGGAAGATGTGTATGACGTAGAAGTCCGTTTTTTTACACCAACAAAAGAAGTTCCAATCTGTGGCCACGCAACAATTGCAGCGCATTACGCACGTGCTGTTGAAAACTCTATGGGAACAGTGAGGATTTACCAAAAAACCGGTGCGGGAATTTTGCCTGTTGATATTATTAAAGAAAAAGATGACTACCGAATAGTAATGACTCAAGGCCAAATTGAGTTTGGGGATACTTTAACTGGCGAAATTTTGGACAAAATACTATCTGCTTTGAATATAAGCTATGGAGATTTGCTTGAAAATTATCCAGTCCAAATTGTTTCTACTGGCCACTCAAAAGTTATGATTGGCATAAAAGATAAAGAAACACTAGACTGTATTCAGCCTGATCTTTCCTTTTTGGCAGAAATTAGCGGAAAAATTCAATGCAATGGATTTTATGTCTTTACGATAGATCATGAGAGCGATATTTTAGTTCACGGAAGGATGTTTGCACCTGCAATAGGTATTTCCGAAGATCCTGTTACTGGTAATGCCAACGGGCCTTTAGGGGCTTATCTGGTTCATTACAAAAAAGTTGACTGCACAAGCTCACGATTCTTTTTTAGAGCAATGCAAGGAGAAGCAATTCATCGACCTGGAGTTATAGACGTTCAAGTAGATATAAATAATGGAGAACCTGACGAAGTTAAAATTTCGGGGAATGCAGTTATTGTGTTCCAATCAGAAATTTTATTGTGAGGAAATCTGTATAACAAATAGGGGGTGTGCTATAACCATGTCACGATTTGCCGAACGAATGAAGACTATGGAAAAGTCCGCCAAGATTATTCGAAACCTCTTCGGTGCAATGAACGATCCAGATCTTATCTCCTTCGGAGGTGGCGCTCCAGCAAAAGAGGCTCTTCCAATTGATATCGTTCGAGAAATTACCAACGAAGTTATGCGAACTGATAAAAGAGGGGTAGAAGCCCTCCAATACGGCAATGTTATGGGATTGCTCGACCTTAGGGAAGTTGTTGTGAGTGAGCTGTTGGCTCCTAAAGGGGTAAAAGCGAAGGCTGACAATATATTAATCACAAGTGGTGGTTTAGAAGGTATGAACCTTCTCTGTCAGCTTTTTATCGATCCGGGAGACGTGATATTGGTAGAATCCCCCACCTTTGTGCATTGTGTGGAAATATTTGAGATGTTCCAGGCTAAATGTATTGGCGTAGATATGGATAATGATGGAATGATCCCTGAAGATCTCGAAGCCAAAATTATGAAATACAAACCCAAGATGGTTTACGTGATTCCGACTTTTCAGAATCCTTCAGGAAGAACCCTTTCCCTTGAGAGACGAAAGAGAGTGGCGGAGTTGGGAAGCAAATATGACGTTATTATTCTCGAAGACGATCCTTATCGAGATATACGTTATAGTGGCGTTGATTTGAAGCCTATTAAGGCATTCGACGAGACGGGGCATACTGTTCTTGCAAATAGTTTTTCGAAAATATTTTCACCAGGCAGCAGACTTGGATATGTGTTTGCCAGCGACGAAGTGACAACAAAATTATTCGATGCCAAGACGGCTACAAACTCTCATACCTCTATGTTGCCTCAGGTTATTTGTGCGGAGTTTTTTAAACGAGGCTATTATCCAGCTCACCATAAAATGATTTGTGACCTGTATAGAGAGAGAAGAGACACAATGATTGAGTGTATCGATGCATTTTTCCCGAAAGGAACCAAGAGAACCTTCCCTGATGGCGGTCTCTTTACATGGGCGGAGCTGCCGGGAGGAATCAATACAACAGATCTTCTAGTGGAAGCGACATCAAATCCCAATGTAAAAGTGGCTTATGTGGCGGGAGAAGGCTTTTTCGTCGAAGGTGGCGGTAAGGGAAATAATTGCATGAGACTGAGTTTTGGCGCAGTTGCTCCAGAGAAAATTAAAATAGGGGCTAAGAATTTGGGCGACTTGATCTCTTCAAAGTTGAAAGAATAGCATGGAATTATCGAATTCTTGCCGGAGGAGTCTATTTCCTAAAAATGCCAGTTATTCCTCCGGCAATGAGGGATGATATATCTGCTAATACTTTAGGTAAAGATAATTTCCCAGGAAAAGCAAGATATCGTGCTTCCCACTGAGGTGTAAATTTATCTTTATACATTCTTAAACCCTGAAAATTATAAAAGTATTCTCCATGGCGGTAGAGAAAATTACCGAATTTATGCCATAAAGGTGCCATTTTGTGCCCTTCTAATCCGGAAAGTGGGGCCATCCCAAGGTTGAAATATGCAAATCCCTGTTCTTTTCCCCATATCATAGTCTTTAAAAAGAGGTAATCCATAACTTCCATTGGAACATCCGATGTATAACGCATAAGGTCTGGAGAAAGTTCTTCCCTCCCATAACTGGTCCAGAGATTGCAAAAGGCTACTATTGAAGAATCAATCTCAACTATACCAATTGGGAATTTGCTCATGTAATCCCTATCAAAAAATCCCAATGAAAAGCCTTTCTCTCTTGTGTTTTTATCAGCCAGCCAAAGGGTTGAAATTTCTTCGATACGATTCATTACAAGTGCGCTTTCTGATGGCATGAGAACTCTAAAACGCAGGCCTTCCTTTTCTGCCTTTCTCAGAACCCATCTGAATTTTTTCTTTGAGCTTCCTTCTAGATCGAATTCACCAAGAGAGACTCTTCCAACTTCCCCAAGCTTAACAAGCGTTAAGCCCATATCTACATAGTTTGCAATTTGAGACGGTGATACCTGATAAAACACAGTGTTTCCTTCGTATTTATCGGCAAGCTCTCGAAACCCCCAAAGTAAGTCTGAAAATTCTTCTTCAGTGCCAATAGGGTCTCCCATGGAAATCCAACTTTTTCCGTGAATGCCGTACATTATCATAGAGTTTTCAGAAGCGCTGAAGTAAAACTTTTTATCGCCTAACATGGCAAGATAAGACTCGCTTTTGGTGGATAGTGACACAATCTTTTCTACAGCGGGCCAATTGGTTTCTTCTTTAGGTCCTTTTATGTTTGCGTGTTTGAACAGCTGTTTCATGGCGGCGATGCAGAGAAAAATGAGTATTCCTACCTGAGCTCGAAGGAATCTCGGAGCATTACTTTCAAGGGTAAATTGCCACCATAGTTGGGAAGAATAGTTTACATGGCGATAAGAAAAAAAGCCGACCCAAGTTGTTGCAATTAAGACAAGAAGCACACTTATCAACCATTGGGTGCTCATGACATTTCCGAGTAACATCCCTTTTCGGGTAAAGTGTTTTTTTGCAGGAATAAGAGAAATAATCATGGTAACGAGTATTCCCACCTCAATGTACCGAGCACCTCTAAACAGAGAGAAGACAATTCCCGATGCAAGCAATACACATGTAAGGAACCATGCTGTATCTATCTTTCTCAACAATCCTTGAGAGAGAAAAATAAGAGCCATACCAGTGATAGCGCTCAAAAAGTGAGATGCTTCAATAAGGGCAAGAGGAATGTATTTATCCATAAAATGCAAATATCCCATGGGGATGGGAAGAGATCCCGATACAAGAAGAATGGCACCGGCAATAAATGTTCCTAACGAAAAAAGGTAGGGAATTAATATAAGAAGTGTTGACGTTAGTTTTTTCCCTTTGGTGACTAAACGTTTTCCATTTGATACGGTTTCTCGTAAACCAAGGCATACGATTGCCGTGAAAAAGGGAACGATGTAATAAATACCTCTATAAACGAGAAGATTTCCCATAAGAGTATGTTTATCAATAGTTGGTGGCATAAGTAAAATTATGACTGTTTCAAAAACTCCAAGTCCTCCTGGTACTTGGCTGATCACTCCCGATAATTGTGCGAGGAGAAATATTCCGAGAAAGTAAAAGAATGATATGCCCGAAGTATTTCGTATCAGTATAAATAATACTGAAGAGGCAAGAAGCCAGTCAGAAATGGCAATGATGGCTTGAGGCAAAACTATGCGAATATCAAAGGGAGTACGATGCAAAAGGGAAAATCCGAGATAAAGAATACCTGGAATGAGAATAAGCACTCCCAAAAAATGAAGAGAACCGAAAGGAATGTGGAATTGCCCCGGTAAAACAAGAGGATCAAGTAAAAAAGCAGCTCCACCAATAATGCTATAACCTAACCAGAAGGTGCCACTAGTGAACCCGATTATGCGTGCTATTTCAATAGGAGAAAGCCCTAACGATGTGTATATCCTATAACGTATAGACCCACCAGAGACTAAGCTGAATCCGATATTATGGCTGAATGCGAAAGAAATAAACGAAGCTAAACAAGCGCTGCCATAATTTAACGGATGACCTATACTTTTAAGGGCAAGGAAATCATATAATGTAAGAACGAAGTAGTCGCATATCATGAATAAAAAAGCAAAAATAATATATTTAAAGGGAATTTGTGTTAGCTGAAATAGAATATCGTGAATATGGTAATCTTTGAGTTCTTTGTGAAGAACCCACAAGGCAGTGATAAAAAGAGAAAGTCCAATAACGGGTAGTAAATTTTTTATTATCGTTTCGAATGCGTTTAATTTGCTCAACAAACGTTTCATAATATTTCACCTCTTAACGAGGAATTATGTTCGTTTCTGAAATATTATCACACTCACTCTTCTCGCATATAGATGCAGTAAATTCCAGAATTTTCTATAACCATAGTATATTTTCGTTGTTTCATAAACGAGGAAGATATAGGAGGAATGTGAGAATGGAAGAAGTTAAAGAAAGTTGTTCCAGTAGTGATAAACGTTTGCGCTTATTCGAAAGTCCTCATGTTAGCTTAACTGTGTTGAGTGCCCAGGGAAACCGTATCCAGACAGCAGAATACGGAACTTTAGTCGATATGGAATCGGGTTGTTGGGCTGCTGTTTTGGGACATGCTCATCCAGAGATATTGGCGACAATGTCGAGTCAGTCTGTGAAGTCTATGCATTTACATCAGTTTTTTACAACGGAACATTCTGCTTGTCTAACGCAGGAAGTTACAGATGCCGCTGGTCTTCCATGTGATTACGATGGTACCTATCTTTCTTCCGGTAGTGAAGCTGTCTCCATGGCTGTATGGATGGCTGAAAAATTGACGCAGCGAAGAAAAAAATTATGCACAACGTTGTCGTATCTTGGAACCTCTTCAGAATTGCGGATGCCGCGTGATCCTAAAACGTGGGTAGATCTTAATGTAACAGAATGTATAGAGTGTGATAAAAAGCAGGATTGCGAAAGTTGCGGCAAATTCAAGAATGTAGATTTTATGTCTTGTGCTTGTTTTGTATTTGAGGCAGGTAATGCTGGCGGACGTGTGCTTTGCCCTCCAGAAAAGCTAATCTCTTATTTGACAAAACGAATTCGCTCTACTGGAGGCGTTGTTGTTTCAAACGAGGTCACTACTGGATTCGGTCGCACTGGTCGCTGGTTTGGTTTTCAATACTACGATTGTTTGCAAGGAGAGAGTCACTCTCCAGAAATCATTGCGATGGGGAAGGGACTTGGTAATGGCTATCCCATAAGTGGAGTCTTGATTCGTTCGCAACTTGGTAAAAAGATGACGGATCTCAAATTGCGTTATGTTCAATCTCACATTGATGACCCACTTGGATGTGCAGTAGCGAGAAAAGTTATAGAGGTCATGAAGCGGGGTAAACTTGTTGAGCGTGGCAGTAGAATTGGGGAATATCTGCGTCAAAAGCTTCAAAAACTGAAGACATGCGTTGTTGGTGTGAAGGAAATTCGCGGCCGAGGCATGATGAATGTAATTGACTTGGAAGCCGATTATATGGCGGAACAAGTTTTTGAGGCGCTTCTGAATAAGGGATATTTTACAGGGTATTCACCCCTGTTTAATTTTATACATTGTTATGCGCCGCTTACGTTGGGAGAGGAAGAAGTGGATGGCTTCGTTCTCTCATTGAAACAGATTTTAGAAGAGAAAAAATAGAAAAGGTAAAATATGTGGAGCAAAACGACTATCAAGACACAAAAAGGGCCTCAAGAAGCTATTTGCCCTATTTTACTTTCTGCCAGTCGAGCGACTGATATTCCAGCTTTTTATATGCCGTGGTTTATGAGGCGGCTAGAGGAAGGATATGCCCCGCCGAGGAGTTGTTTTTTGGTCAAAAAATCCAGCCCCTCTTTTGTTACATATACGTTTTCGGGGCTATTCAGCCGCAAGATCTTTTAGAGAAAATATACGTAAAGTTCGATCAAACCTCAAGAAAACGGGAATTCATTATCGAAATTTTAGTGAAGACGACATGATTTTCATTGCTCAAAAAATTTCCAGATACTGTCAAAATTGGGGAATTTCTGTTGCTACGTGTGGGGAAAAAGTAGATCTGAGCTGTTACGGAATAGAGCACAACAAATGTATTGATGATAAGCTTTTTTTAAAAATAAGTCCTCAACGTAAAGATCGAGGGCAGAGACCTGAATGTTGTTGTGTGCGGAGTAAAGATATAGGTGCATATAACACGTGTCCCCACCTTTGCCTCTACTGTTATGCGAATTCTTCACCCAATTTAGTAATGAAAAATTTCCAAGAACATGATGAGAAAAACGACGCAATTTTGAGCTAATCCACATTAGAGATTATATTCCCCATAGTTTATGCCACTCTGCATAAAAGAATCTATTTTATATAAAAGGATAAATACGCTATGATATTGCAAGAATTCTCCAATAAGTTTTATAAAAATTGGTTAGCTTTTTAATGTGATCTAGTTTTCCCGATGCGCTGTCCTACTTCTGAGTTTACTTTTCGATGATCTGGCGTTGCTCATAAGACTGCTTTTTACATGTACTCCGATTTCACCAAATTTGAAAGGAGTTGATGTAGTAATGCCTCTCGCCATTGAAATCAGGTGGCATGGACGAGGAGGCCAGGGAGCCAAATCGGGTTCAGCAATACTTTCTGAGGTATTGTTTGGAGCCGGGAAATTCGTCCAGTCTTTCCCCGAGTACGGTGCAGAACGTCAGGGAGCGCCTATGAAGGCCTACAACAGGGTTTCTGATCAACCAATCCGCAAACGCTGTGGAGTTCAGAATCCCAATGTAGTTGCAGTCATAGACCCCACTTTGCTCGATGCTGCTCGTCCAACCGAGGGATGCGATGACAATACGGTTTATCTTATCAATACTCCCATGTCACCTGCCGATATTAAGGAAAAACTCGGCCTTCCAGATGCAGTCAAGGTTATAACAATTGATGCGACAAAAATCACACTGGAGGAATTTGGCCAGAATCGCCCCAACGCTCCTATGCTCGGAACTTTTGCTCATATTTTTACAGAGGTTCCCATTCAGGCATTTGTTGACCACTTCTCTCATAAGATGGCAAAGCTACCTGAAAAGGTGCTGGCCGCCAATCTCAGGGCCATTAAGAGGGGCTATGAGGAGGTACAAATCGGATGAGTACGTGCAAAAATTGGAAAGAAATGAAAGACATGGGCAAGCCTAAAAGATGGCAGGATGTTCCTATGGGAGGAATTACTTACGGGGCTTCGGCTGAGAATGTTGAAACAGGCCAATGGCGAAGCATTCGTCCGGTATGGAATGGAGAAGAGTGTATTTCTTGCATGCTTTGTTGGGTTCAGTGCCCGGATCGTTCAATTACAACCGATGAGAACGGAAAGGTAACGGGTATCGACTACTTCTATTGTAAAGGCTGTGGAATATGCGCCCAAGTATGCCCCAAAAAGGCGATAGAGATGCGGCCTGAATCAGATTTCGCGTAGAAGGGGGCGGAAAAAGATGCCACGTAAAGAGATTACATCAGGAAATTGGGCTTTTGCTGAAGCGATGCGTCAGATAAATCCAGACGTAGTCGCAGCTTACCCCATAACTCCATCGACAGACATAATTATGAAGTTTGCAGAATTTGTTGCAAACGGTGAGGTCGATACAAATTTCGTTACGGTGGAAAGTGAGCATTCTGCCATAACAGCCTGCGTAACAGCCTCAGCTGCTGGAGCCCGTGTTATGACTGCTTCAAGTGCAAATGGAGTAGCACTTATGCATGAGGTTTTTCCTATCGCAGGCTGTTTCAGAACACCCATTGTTTTTGGTCTAGTAAACAGAAGTGTAGGGGCACCCATAAATATTCACTGTGATCACAGTGATAGTATGGCTCAGCGAGATTATGGTTGGATACATCTATATTGTGAAGATGCCCAGGAAGTCTATGATTCTGCCATTATGGCGATACGGCTCAGCGAGAACAAGGATATTCTCACCCCCGTATTTGTTTGTCAGGACGGCTTTATTACAAGCCATGGTTTTGAACCTGTAGAGTTCCTTGACGATGATGTTGTGAAAAATTTCGTGGGAGAAAGAAATCCTATCAATCCTCTGCTTGATGTCGAAAATCCCGTAACATACGGATCCTTCGCTATGTCTGAGTATTACTTTGAAATTAAACGTCAGCAGATCGAAGCACATAAAAAGGCCCTCGTTCTTTATGACAAGATAGCGAAAGAATTCGAGTCTATATCAGGTCGATATTATCCCATGATCGATTGTTACAAAACTGAAGATGCTGATTTTGTTATTGTTGTTATGTCTTCAGCGTCAGGAGCTGTCAAAGATGTGGTTGATGAGATGAGAAATAAGGGGCATAAGGTCGGTTGTCTTCGCGTTCGTATGTTCCGTCCCTTCCCTGCTGAAGCGATAGCTGCTGTTCTTAAAGGGAAAAAGGCTATTGCTGTTTTAGATAGATGTTTAAGCATTGGCGGAACCGCGCCTCTCGTTGCAGAAGTAAGAAGTGCCCTCTATGCTGCCGGGGACTTGGTTCCTGTCAATAGCTGCATTTATGGTCTTGGGGGAAGAGATTTCTTCCCGCAGTATGCAGAAGGAATCTTCATGGACCTCATCAATGGCAAGATTTCGCATGAAGAGCACTATATCGGCCTTCTAGAATAGGGGGATGGCGAAGATGAGTATAAAAATCAGCGATGTTGTTCATAAAAAAAGCCCTATGACGCAAGGACACCGCATGTGCCCTGGATGTGGCGCCCCGACGGCCGTACATCAGGGACTCATGGGCGTAGATTCCCCTCTTGTCATAATCAATGCAACAGGTTGCCTTGAGGTTTCTACAACTGTATATCCCTTCAGTGCTTGGCGTGTGCCATGGATTCATACGGCCTTTGAAAATGCTGGAGCGGGAGCTTCCGGTGTTGAGGCAGCCTATCAGGCTTTAAGAAAAAGAGGGAAGATAGATAAAAAGATTAAAATTGTTGCCTTCGGAGGCGATGGTGGAACGTACGATATAGGTTTGCAGTCTCTTTCCGGGGCTTTGGAAAGAGGACATGATTTTACCTATATTTGTTATAACAACCAGGGATATATGAATACGGGGGCGCAACGAAGTAGTGCTACTCCTCGTGGAGCTAATGCAACTACTTCTCCTGCTGGCAGCGTTATTCCCGGAAAACTACAGAAACCTAAAGATCTTACAAGTATTGCTGCTGCCCATCATATTCCCTATGTGGCTCAGACAACTCTCTTTAATCACATAGACGTTGCCACTAAGGTCAAAAGAGCCATAGAAACGCCCGGCCCAGCTTTCGTTAATATTCTTGTTCCCTGTGTTCTTTTCTGGAGAATTGATCCGGCGTTGCAGGGAGATATTTGTAAGAAGGCTGCTGAAACCCGTTTTTGGCCTATATATGAAGTTATAGACGGGGAATGGAAACTTTCGTATAAGCCTAAAAAACGTGTGCCTATTGAAGAGTTTTTGAAACCCCAGGGACGTTATTCTCACCTTTTCAAAGGGGAGAAATCCAAGGCTCTTTTAGAGCAAGCTCAGGCAGATATAGAGATAGATTGGAGCTACATACTAGATCGTTGTAAAGAGACTTGGATACCGCAGGAGTAACGAAAAGGCCGACTTTTTAAAGTCGGCTTTTCCTTTTGGCTGGAGGTGATATTTTGAGAGGAAAATTTAAATTCCGAGAAGACTTTGTTTATAAAATGCCGGTACATTTTTGGGGATACCCCTTTTACCCGGTACGGACAGAGTATGGAGATATGAGGTGTATTAGCATTCAGTTTGAAACAGAACAAGAGCCCTTGTTGGAACTCATTCCTGAAGATTTTAATCTTCTTCAGCCCTTAGTAAACGTTCAATATGCAAACTGTCGAGATGTTGATTGGATGTCAGGTGGCGAGTATCGGCTCATACAGCTTAGCGCTCCAGTTGAATATGTTGGAAATTCTGATGGATTAGCTGGTGAATATGTATTTGTCATATGGGAGAACAAGGCGTGTCCTATTATTGGGGGACGAGAAGAGGATGGCATGCCCAAACTTTTTGCAGACATTGCGTTTGAAAGACATATTAAAGATCATTGGTACACTGCAGCGAGCTATGAAAGTTGTAATTTCATAAAACTTAATTTTGTAAGAGGAGAAGAAGTTTCCGAAAAGGATGTTGGTAAGGTCAACGAACATTCTAAGGTTAACCTCTTTGGATGGCGTTATTTGCCCAATTTGGGTAAAGGAGGTGCTACGTTAAGCCACGCAACACTTTATCCACAAGAAATGATAGCAAAACAGGTCTGGAAAGGTGAGGGTAAGATTGAATGGACTCGGCTTACCCAAGAGCAACATCCGCTACAGAGCAGAATCATTGATACCCTTTCAGCGTTACCAATAGTGAAATACACAAATTCCTTGATGATAAAAGGGGTATCCAGACTCAATGTAGGCGACTCTAAAATGTTGCCATAAAAAGGGGGGGTTGCTATGAGTGAATATTTTGAAGGTAAGGTTGCAGTTGTAACTGGAGCTGCCGCGGGTATAGGCTTGGGATTAACGGAGCATCTACTTATGCGAGGAGCGACAGCAGTATTTATGGGCGATGTGAACGAAGAAAATCTTGAAAGGGAATCTGAACGTCTAAACACAAATTATGATGGGCAAGTTTTCCCGATGAAGACAGATGTGACTATGCTAGCGGATGTTGAAAAACTTATCAATGCAGCAAGAGCTTTCGACGGGCATCTTGATTTTGTGTTTAATAACGCGGGGAAGGGGATGACTCTTCCTACAGAGAAAATAACTTTTGACATTTGGAAATCAATAATTGAGTTGAATCTAATGGGGATTGTTCATGGAACATATACAGCAATTCCTATAATGCGAGAGCAAGGGTTTGGACATATTATAAACACGGGTTCTATTACAGGACGTATTCCTGTGCCTTATCAAGCTGTATATGCAGCAAGTAAAAGTGCAGTTATTTCAATGACTGAGAGTTTGAAATACGAGCTAGAAGCGGAAGGGCTACAGTTCAGCGTTTTTTGTCCCGGCAATGTCGCTACATCGGCATTTGGAGGTATGGCTCCTCCTCCAGACGCAATAAGTGTTGACGAGGCTGTTGATTATATTCTTGAAGAAATTGAAAAAAAGTCTCTTGTTATTATCTTTCCTCAAGTTATGCGAGATATGGATGCTCTTTATAGGGAAAACAGAGAAGAATTCGACAAAATTGCTAGTGAAATAGCGAATGTACGTCGTAAAAATTATCAAACAAAGGGCGTCTATTATTAGGCAAAGAGAGCAATGTTAGTTAGTAATATTCATTTCTCTTTGCATTTCGTCTATAAGTTTCAGTATATGTAATAGGTACAGAAGAACGAATCCGTTTGCTGCGAGAATTACACCAATTACCCATCCTGAAATCAGATGGGCAATAAGCATTGATGTACCAAAAAGAATGGAGACCAGATTTAGTGTGAGTTGGGCTAATGTAAGTCTAACTAATATTGGAGGGACAGGAGATTGTGATTTTCCTAGTTTTTTAAAAATAGGAGCGCATATTTTCCAGAGCATAATGGCTCCTCCAAGAATGTTGAGTACTCCGACAAGCATAGTAAGAGGAGAAACAAGTATTTCAGGAATGATACAAGAAGTAATTCCAAGTGCTGCGAATAGGAGGCCAAGAAAAATCATGAGCCACGAGCGTGGAAATGGCCCTAGTGGTGTGTTTCCGAAGGCGAGCATCCGAATCGCAAAGATAATCATCAATAATCCCAGTTGCGCGCTTCCAGAAAATGGAAGTAGACCGAAATTGACAGGGAGTAATAAAAACCCGAGTAAAACCATGAAGATTCCTGTCAGTAAAATCATTGCCTTATCAGTAGAAAGGTCAATGCTAGTTTCGTTATTTAAATTCCCAGCCTCTGGATAGTTGAGATATATTTTCCGAAGAATTTTTGCAAGGTAGATAATGGCGATTCCGTAAATTAGTATTACTACTGCTGTTTTAGACGTTGTTAGTAAATCCTTTTTTAAGATGAGTATCCCGATTAGCATTGATAGTAAGTAAATAGTTGCGCAGGCGAAGGAGAGTGAACGGAATATCTTTCCATATTTTAACCATGATCGAAGTTTGTCTTTAGAAAATATCATTTGAAGAAGCAGCAAGAAACCGCCAAGGCCGAAGCAGAAAAAAAGTAGCATTCGGGGAATATTGTTGAACATGTCTGGTATAAAACATGTCATAATGCCTATAGCTGCAATGATCAAGCCAACAACAAGTAATGATTTTGTTCTGCGCATATCTCCGAATGGAGTTTTACCGAGAGTGATCATCTGCAAAGCGAAAATGAACAAAAGCAAACCGTATAGGCCGTTTTCATAATAAGGAAGTCTTCCTGTTGATACTGGAAAAAGCAAAATTCCAGTAAGCAACATAACCATCCCGATAATTATCAGAATGACGACATCAAAGGAGATATCTGCCATTGCCAATAGATTATTTTTTTTCATTTTACAAATTCTCCTTATAATTTAAGGTTACGTTACTCGAATCATTCTATGTATAACTTGTTCTTTAGCTTTAAATGGGAGTATTTTTATTTGCATAAGATAATTATTAATATAATATTTACGCTCTATCGATTAATTGTCAAACTATTTTAGTAAAGAGGTATATAACAATGGAGAAAGATTTAAAATCAATGTCGAACGAAGAGTTGTGGGCTTTGTTTCCAATTATTTTAAAAGAACACAACCCCGAGTATGCTCGATGGTATTTGGAAGAGAAATTGAATATCATGCGTATTGTTAAAGAAGAGAACATAGAGAGAATAAACCATATAGGCAGTACGTCAGTTCAAGGTTTAGTGGCAAAACCTACGATTGATATATTGCTTGAAATACGAAAACGATGCGATTCTAACTTTTTAATTCATTTATTAGAGAATAATGAGTATATCTTTTTTCCTCAGCCAGATAATCCACCTCCACATATGATGTTTATGAAGGGATACACATTAAAAGGATTTGCAGAAAGAGTATTTCATCTTCACGTCAGATATTTGGGAGATTGGAACGAATTATATTTTCGTGATTATCTTTTGACACACGCAAATGTAGCAGAAAAGTATGGGAGATTGAAAGAAAGATTAAAGAAGGAATACGAACACGATAGAGATAAATATACTGAAGCTAAAACCGAATTTATTATGCACTACACTAATATTGCTAGTAAATTATATGCAGGTCGGTATGACTTAGAAGGCAAATGTTGTGGAAGATAGATATGATAAGAAAATTTAGCATAAAAGATTTAGATAGAGTTATGGAAATATGGCTTAGTGGTAATGTCCAAGCTCATCCTTTTATTCCTAAAGAGTATTGGGCCCAAAATTTTAATGGGGTTAGACTCATTTTTCCTATGGCCGATGTCTATGTATATGAAGATGAAAATGGCGTGCAGGGGTTTATAGGCGTTGATCAAGGATATATAGCGGGAATATTTGTCTTCGAGTCTGAACAGTCGAAAGGTATTGGATCAAAGTTGATAGATAAAGTTAAATCTATATATGATTCTTTACGCTTGAATGTATATGAAAAAAACAGAAGGGCTATCAGTTTCTACTTACGCGAAGGTTTTATTGTGAAAGAGGAACTTGTCGATGAAAATACAGGTATGGTTGAGTTCTCTATGATATGGAAAAAGTAGATATTTACATGTCTAGAGAAATCCAATATCGTTGTGTAATTCTTGTCTCTTCATTTATTTCATTTTCAAGTATTCCGCCATTTTTTATGATCGTTTTAGCTGAAGCGATGTTTTGCTTGTCACATGTAAGTAGTGCTTTTGTAATCCCCAAATTTCGAGTTATAGGAAGTGCCAAGGCTAGCATATGAGTTGCAAAACCATTACCACGAAAAAAAGGACGTATACCGTAACCGATATGCCCTCCTGTACGTAATAATGCTTCGTTCAGATAATGTCTAATGTTGATTGCACCGATTATTACCCCATCAGTATTTATAAGAAAAAAGGTACTGGAAGGAACCAGATGAGGGGGAGGAGTTTTTTCATTTTTTTGAGTTTCCTCTACCCATGATTTATAATCTTTTCCCATCAGCCGAGCTGCCCAGGGAATAATCTCTTCATCATTCTTTTGCCATTCCCTTGCGAAATCTAAATATTCTTTTTTTATATGCAAAGAGGGTTTAATCAGTTGTAGCTGCATTCCCATTCAGTATTCCTCTCTTATAGATACACCAAGCCTTAATTCCTCTGGTCAGTACGGCGTATAAAGATAGTTGATTTTACCACATGATTAAAGATCTGTTTGTTCTCTTTTATATGCCAATAGGGAAGGAGAGTAACAAAATAGAAAAAAGGACCTCAATTTAAATTTTGAGGCCCTTTGATATTTAGTGAAAGAAAGTTTATACAGATGGCATGAAAGGGCGTACGAAAGGTGATGTTTCTCCTCTTCTCATAAAGTGACCTGAAGGACCTTCACCTAGAAATTCAGAGAACCATGATTCATGCTCAATTTCTTCTTGTAAAATGGCTTGAGCTAAAGCATAGGTGCGGTGGTCTTTTCCTGCTGTCATATTACAAATGTGAGTATATCCCCGAACGGCGCAACGTTCGGCTTCCACTAATACTTTTAAAATTGCTTTTACATCTGTTGAGTCTTCCGGTAATCTGGCTGGGGGACATGCCGAAATGTCATGGAATGCTTTCATATCGTCGGGAAGTTTACCTCCAAGTTCATAAATACGAGGAACGAGAGCTTCAAAATGATTTCTGTCTTCAATACGAGCAGTCTCAGCAATCTCTTTTATCCCTTCGCCTTCCAGACCAATAAGGTTCGCCCTCAAAATTGTGTAATAGTAGAATGTAGTGAGTTCCGCAGCTGCATTTGATATTAAAAGCTGAAGAAGTTGGTCGACATTGATCCCTGCTTTTTCTACCATTTCTCTTGCAACTTTTGCCACGTGACTCGCCTCCTTTTACTATTTCTTGATAGAGCTTTTATACTCTTTGGAAGTCGGCACGTTTAAGTTTAAACTTTTTGTTTTATTCTGACAACTATTCGAGGTGAATGATCCTTGAACATATAGCCCTTAAAAGAGCTTTGTCGTGAGAAATGAAAAGAATAGTCACGTTTCTTTTGTATGCATCTTCTGCAATCATGTGTGCGACTTTGGCTTGGACTGAAGGATCAAGACGAGATGTAGGTTCATCAGCTACAAGAAAAAGGGGGGAGAAAAGCATTGCTCTAAGAAGGGCAAATCTTTGAAGTTCTCCACCAGAAAGCTGACATGGATATCTATCGAGAAGTTTTTCTGAAAGTGATGCCTTTTTCATTCCTTCATGTAGAGAATCCCACCAATGTTGTTCCGAAGAAAAGACTGCGTGTTTTCCCCATTTATAAAAGTCTCTAAAAACAGTTTGCATCTTTAGATGAGAGGGAAAAGATGAACCTGGATCTTGGTGAATTTTTTGAAAGAGGGGACGAAGTCTTTTTTTCTCTTTATGAGATAGAGTAGATATGTTTTCACCTTTCCATAATACATTTCCTTCATCGGGGGAGATAATGTCGAGTAACAAATTCCCGAGAGTCGTTTTTCCTTTTCCTGATAACCCCCATAAACCTACAATCTCTCCTCTGTATAAAGAGAGAGATAAATTAGAAAAAAGAGTAACACGAGTGTTGTTTTTCCTTGTAAAAATCTTAGAGAGATGTTGCCCTTCTACTACGGGAATATTCCCCATATTAAAGCCACGTCCTTTCAAGCTTTTCCAGTAATTCTTCTGGAATAGGATGTAGCCCACGTTCGGGAAGGGCATCTAGCAGACCTTGCGTGTATGGATGGGTAGGAGACCCCAAGATATCTTTTGATTTTCCCTCTTCCACAAGTATTCCTCTAAAAAGGATGCCTATATTCCCTTCTATCGCAAGAGGGAGAGAAAGGTCGTGGGTAATGCAAAGAAGCGTTTTCCCGTTATTTAAAATTTCTTTTATGAGAAGGATGGCATCTTTTTTTCGTGACGAATCTAGACCTTTGGTGGGTTCATCCAATAGAATAAATTTTGCTGGAGATGCGAGTGCCATTGCCAAGAGCACTCTTTGGGCTATTCCTCCCGAAAGCTTATGAGGTTTTTCTTTAAAAACTTGATAAGGAATGCCTAATATTGAAAGAATGTCTTTTGTTGATTCATTTGCTTGATTCCTTTTCATTCCTTTCGTATATTCAAATATCTCTCGTACTTGGTGGAAAACAGAGAGTAAGGGGTTAAGAGCAGAAAAAGGTTCTTGTGGCATAAGAAAGAGAGATTTTCCCCAGAGCTTTTGCCTTTCACTGTCTTTTAGCAGGAGAAGATTCTGCTTTTCAAAAAAAATTTTGCCCTTGGCGGTGAGCCTTTTAGGAAGTGTTCCTGCAATAGTTTGGGCGATGAGACTTTTTCCGCTCCCTGTTTCGCCTATCAGAAAAAAGACACTTTTTGAGGAAATGGAAAAAGAGACATTTTGTACGAGAGGTTTCTTTTTCTCATCAAGAATAAAAAGATGCTGTACAGAAAGAGAAGAGATCATATGTGATATCCTCCTGTACAATTACGATTTTTCCCGTCCCCAAGAAGAAGAAAGGCAAAGACAAAAAGAAAAATGACTGTTCCTGGTAAAAAAACAACTTGTGGAGCTGTTCTCATGTACGACATTCCTTCAGATATCATGGCTCCTAATTCTGGTTCTGGTGGTGCCATCCCAATTCCTAAAAAACCTAAAGAAGATATTTCTAGAATAGTCTTTCCCCATGCAAGAGCAGCCATTACACCAATGGTAGGAACAAGTTTTGGAAATACGTATTTCCCTAAAAGAATAGGGGTTGGAAACCCTGCTATTTGAGCGGCTTCAACGTAAGGGCTTCCTAAAATTCCCTTAAGTAGGTTGCGTACCATTCGAAAATATTGAGGCCATCCTGTAAAGATAAGAGCAATGACAACTGCGCAAGGTCCTCCTTGAGTAAGAGCGCTTAATACAATTGCCAAGACAATTCCAGGGAAAGCCATAACAATGTCTGTAAATATTAAAAGCCCCTTTTCAATATTTGATTTTTTGTATGCTGCGAGAGAACCGAGAGATAGCCCTATAAATAAAGACCCCAAGACACATATAGCAGACAAAAGAATAGAATTGAAAGCCCCTTTTGCGATGCGAGCACCAAGGTCTCTTCCCAAATGATCCGTTCCTAAAATATGAGATTTAGACGAAGATTCCAACGTATGTAAAAGATTTTGAGCAAAAGGATTCGAATTTCTTAAAAATAGAAACACTAAACCCAAAATTAGGACAATGAGAATCAGGATCGCTCCTTTTTGTTTTCTTGTCATAGAATGAACCCCTCTGATAACCAATCTGTTAATGTGTTTACCGTAACATAAATCCAGCCTAACAATAATCCAGCACCTTGAATAACAAGAATATCTCCAGAACGGAGAGCGTCTAAAAGTAAACTTCCTAAACCAGGCCAGGCAAAAAGCGTTTCGATAACCACAACGCCGTCAAGAAGACCTGCCGCTTGTAATCCTACGTAAGTTACGATGGGAACAGAAGCATTGAGAAGACCATGAGGGAAGAAGAGGTTCTTTCCACAAAGTCCTTTGTGTTGTGCGAATTTATAATGCTCAGTTTGGCAGGCTTGCTGAATGGATGACGCTATGACTCGTGATGAAGTTGCTGCAAGGCCGATGGCAAGTGTAATAGCAGGCAATACCATGTGGGAAAAAGAAGAAAAACCGGCGACAGGAAAAAAGTGAAAATTGACAGCCAACAAGAGTATAAGAAAGGCTCCTCTGACAAAAGAAGGGAAGGAAACAAGAACACTCGATGCCAAAGAAGAGAGGATATCAACGTAATGGCCAGGGTGACGTCCACAATAGATTCCGAGAGGAAAGGCAAATAAGAAAGACAAGAGTAACGAAAATCCTGCTAAAAGGGTTGTACGTTTGAAAGAGCGTAACAGCATAGGGAAAATTTCTTCGCCTCCTACAAGAGAATGCCCCCATCTCCCCTGAATGACTGAAAAAAGCCAGGCCTTGTAGCGAATAAAGGGATGTTTCTCTAGTCCTTCGCTAGTACGAACATATTCAACAGCAGAAGCTGTTGCACCGTCTAGACCATAACGAGCCATAGCGACATCAAGAGCTCGGTCTCCGGGAGCGAATTCCACTGCAAGAAAGCACAGAGTACTCACTCCCAGAGCAACTATTACCATACGAAAAAAGTATGTCCGAGCGAAAAATATTATTTTGCCCATTCTACCCCTTCTGGATAAGGCCTTACTTCTGAAGGATCAAGAGAGACTCCTTGAATCCTATGATTAACCGTAACATGGTTGTCATACCACGCTATTGGAATAGCGGGGAGCTCTTCTTGTAGAATGCTTGTCATAGTTTTCCGTAACGAAACTTGTCTTTCAGTTTCGAATGTTTCTATGTACGTTTTAACTGCTTCATCAAATGTTGTTGAATTCCAGTTGATAGCTCCCCATCCACCTCGCCCTTTCTCAGGGCCGAAGTCTGAGGTTAATGTACCTATAGGATCGGCAACAAAACCAAAATTTCTAGCAATGAAAGCAGATTCAAGTGTTCCGTTTTTGTTTCCTTCGGGAACCATTCCCGATTTTTCAACTCTGATTTTTACAATAATTCCCTCATTCCGAAGTGCTTGCTGAATGACCTCTGCAATAACAGGAAGGTCTGGACGGCTTGAATACGTTAATATTTCAAAAACAAACGGTTGTCCATTTTTAGTTAGAATTTTTTGTTTTCCTTCAGGAAGCCAGCCTTCTTCTTTAAGTATCTTACGTCCTTTTTCAGGATCGTAATTTAAGGGCGTCAGTTTGGGATTATGCCAAGCAGAAACAGTTGGAAAAAGTTGAGTTGCACCTGATTTGTTGTTTTTTAATAGTGCTTTTGCGATGCCTTCCCTATCGATGAGATACGAAAGGGCATGGCGCAAACGGCTACTTGAGAAAAAGGGGAGTTTAGCATTCACTGTGAGAAGACGAACGCGAGGTAAGGGGTCACTTATAACTGTAAGATTTTTATTTTCTCGAAGCCGCAAAGCTGCATCAGCAGGAATGTCTACAACAATATCTCCTTCTCCTGATTCCGCAAGGAGAACTCGAGTTTCAGGATTAGGAACGGCGAAATATCGGGCATGAGAGATTGATGCGTTGTCTCCCCAATAATCATTAAAGCTTTCGAAGTCAATAACTTTCCCTTCCTGAAAAGATGTCAAGCGATAAAATCCTGTTCCTACCACTTTTACAACTTTACCTTCTTTGTCGAAAGAGGAAGGAGCGCAAATAGCTGAAGCATAATGAACAAGGTACGCAGGTAGAGCAGAAAAAGGACGTTCTGTTGTTACTATAACGTTCATTCCTTCTCCTGAAAAACTTTGAATAGGCGTTCCTTTAAAGAGGCTGCCTTTGGCGAGAGTCCGATTTAATGAAGCGGCAGCAACTTCTCCTGTAAGCGGAGTTCCATCATGAAAAATAACTCCTTTACGAAGTTCGAAAACCCATATAAGCCCATCTTCAGACACTTTCCATGTTGTAGCAAGACGAGGTTCAATCCCACCTTTTTTATCAGATGTTACAAGAGTTTCAAGACATCCCATACGGGTAAAAACAAATCCTGAAACAACAGGATCTATTGTAGAAGCTTCCCATGCAGAAACAATAGTAAGTGGTTGCCCTTGAGCGCTTGAAGCCGGAGATCCAGAAAAAAATAACAACATAAAGATAAAACAAAAAATTAAGCAAATATTTCTTCTCATATATATTACCCTCCCTATATTTTGGCTGATAAAACAAAAAATTTGTTTTTATACTCATAAGGATTTTCAGAGAAAAGATGATCATATCTTTTGATTTGGGAAAAGCCAGCTTGCTTTAATAGGGAAATGCCATTTTCTACAGAGAGACCAAGAAAAAATGGAAGCTGCTCTCTTATTTCAGAATAAGCTTCTTTGAATTTCATAGTGACGGGCTCTTCCTTTGCAAGATAAAGTCGGGGCTCCCACAAACCATCTGCTATAACAAGTTGTCCATGTGGCTTCAAGAGCTTTTTCCAGGAGGTAAGAGCTTGCAACGGATTTGGAAGGGTCCATAAGAGATTTCGACAGGTTATTCCATCGAATAGATTGGGAAAATAAGGCGGTTCCTCTGCATTCCCAAGAAAGAATTCAACGGAGAGATTCTGTTTTTTAGCTTCATTTTTTGCGAAGCTTACCATCTCTGGAGAGAGATCCATGCCTATAACTTTATGACCTTTTTGGGCAAATCCGATAGCAAGAAATCCTGTTCCAGAACCCATATCAAGAAGATCAAGAGGTTGCTTCCCTTTGAAAGGAGTAAGAAAAATATCATGCCATTGATGATGTTTTGAGCATGCGTTGTCGTATACCTTAGATCGCCAACTCCAGTATGATGCTATTTTTTCAGAAGTTTTTTCTTGAGATTTAAATATATTCATGAGGTCCTCCAAAGATGAGGTAGTTATTGTCTTGTAATGGTAGCACATTTTTTGTTTTTTGTGTTACTATTGTTCTTGTATATACCCAAGCGGGTATTTGTGGTATAGTCGTTTAAAGTAAGGAGGGATTATATGAAACGTCAAAATATACGTAAGACTTTGCTAGTTATTTTTATTCTCTCTCTTCCTATAACAATGTTCTACCTTTCACCTCTACTCACTTTGCAGGGGGCATTGAGGGGTATTGTGACCTCGAGTCTTCTTTTTGTGGTTATTTCAGCTATTATTGCTTTTTTTGCAGGGCGGATTTTTTGTGGATGGATTTGTCCCGGTGGGGCAGTACAAGAAGTTCTTTTTCCTGCAAACGATCGTAGAGTAGTTGGTGGCAAATATGATTTCATTAAATATGGCATAGCTATGATCTGGCTTGCTATTCTTATGTTCTTATTTGTAAAAGCCGGGGGAATAATGGCTATTAAACCATTATATGGTATAGAAGGAGGGTTTTCTCTCAGAACATCTACATCATATCTAATGTTTTATATTGCCATGGGGGCTATCGTTATATTGTCTCTTCTTATAGGGAGAAGACCTTTTTGTCATTATGGCTGTTTACTTGCCCCTTTTATGATTGCTGGAAAGTGGGCAGCCACAAAAACAAAAATGCCTCACTTACATCTTGAGGCAGATTCGTCTAAATGTATTGATTGCAAATTATGCACAAAAAGTTGTCCCATGAGCTTGGATGTCAATGCCATGGTTCGCTCAGAAAACATGTATTCCCATGAGTGTATTTCTTGCGGCGCATGCGTAGACATTTGCCCTAGAAAAGTTATTTCATATTCTTTTTCTAAGGCAGGAAAACAAGCATAAATGCTAATTGCTTTTATGTTTTTTTTCTAGATCTAAAAGAAACGATTTTATTTCCAGACCGCCTCCGTATCCAACTAACTTGCCGTTTGCACCGATAACTCGATGGCAAGGAATAAAGATGGGAATAGGATTCCGATTATTAGCGAGTCCTACAGCTCGTGAAGCTTTTTTATTTCCGATGCTTTCGGCAATTTGTTGATAACTACGTGTTTCTCCATAAGGTATGTGGCAAAGGCTCTCCCATACATTTTTCATAAAGTCTGTACCAGTCGGAGCAAGAGGAATATCAAATTCTTTGAGTTTTCCTAAGAAATAGTTGTGTAATTGTTCTCCTGCTTTTTTAAGTAACTTTGTTTCGTGAAAAGGTGCCCCTTCAGGAATTTCTTTTTCGAAATAAAGGTTTGTAATTGCGCCTTCGTTTTCAGCGATTGCGATTTTTCCAAGTGGGGTATGATAAAAGAATATATTTTTCATATTTCACGTCCTTTCTTTAGCCACATAGCAACTTCTACTGTTCTTTTTGCCTGATGGAAGATGGCATCTTTAACATCTTCAACCATTCCTAATTTTGAGCTTTGAGTAACGGATGTTCCATATGGGTTTCCTCCAGCCTTGAAAATAGAGCTGTCTGTATAGCCAGGTGGAACGATTATAGCTCCCCAGTGCATCATTGATATATACAGATTTTTTATGGTTGCTTCTTGTCCTCCGTGTGGGTTTTGAGCAGAAGACATGGCACTCACAACTTTGTTTGCAAGTTTTCCCTGAGCCCATAATTCTCCCTGGAGATCTATAAATTGTTTCATCTGTGCAGCAACGTTACCAAAGCGAGTAGGAGTGCTGAAAATTATTACATCAGCCCAGTCTACATCTTCTGAAGAGGCTACTTTAACGTCTTTTGTTACCTCTACATGTGCTTTCCATGCGTGATTTTCGGAGATTACCGATTCAGGAGCAAGCTCTTGTACCTTGCGTATGCGAACATCGGCGCCTGCCATTTCTGCAGCTTCGGCTGCCCAGGTAGCCATTTGATAGTTTGTTCCCGTCATACTGTAATAAATGATGGCACATTTTACCTTCTCCATACGTTATACCTCCTTTTTTATAAAACAATTTTCTTTATTTTACCCTAATACTTTCTATAGTGTACTATGATAAAAAGCTCAATGTGAAACAGTATTGGGAGGCGAAAGAATGCGGCTTCAGAAAGAACGAGAAATGATCGTGGAATATTGTCAAAAAATGGTTACGGCTAGGTTAACTACAGGAACTGGCGGGAATATGAGTTTTTATAATAGAGAAACGGGAGAGGTTGCAATTACACCTACTGGTGTTGATTATTTTGAAATGAAAGCAGAAGACGTCCTCATTATGGATATAGACGAAAATATTATAGAAGGAACTCGAAAACCATCTAGTGAGACGGCAATGCATATGACTCTTTACAAAAAAAGAAAGGATATTAATGCTATAGTCCATACTCATTCTGTTTTTGCGACAACTATAGCGTGTCTACGTTGGGAGTTGCCAGCAGTACATTATCTAGTAGGATTTTCAGGGAACAAAGTTCCCTTGGCACCGTATGCTACCTATGGAACTTCAGAATTGGCTCGTAATGTAGCTGAAAGTATTGGTCATTATAATGCCGTTCTTATGGAAAATCATGGATTATTAGCTGTTGGTTCTTCCATACCACAGGCTTTTGGAACGGCAGAAGAAATAGAGTTGGTAGCTGAAATCTATTACAGAACTAAATGTATTGGTAATCCTGTGATTCTATCAGATGAAGAAATAGAGAAGATTGTTCTTAAATTCAAAGGCTATGGTCGACAATAGGATAAAGAGAGGGCCCGATGAAAAGGGCCCTCTCTTGTCGTCTTAGAGAATGCGTAAATTAAATTCGTTTACGATATCTTCTAAGACACGTATGCCAGTGACAGAGTTCCCTTTTGAGTCAAGGGGGGGACCTACTACTGCGATTCCTCCGCGATGAGGTACAGTAGCAAGAATGACTCCGCTTACACCGCTTTTAGCAGGTACTCCTACGCGAACGGCAAACTCTCCAGAAGCATTGTACATACCGCATGTAGCCATAAGAGATCTCAAAATTTTACACGTTTTATCAGAAAGAACGTGTTTCTTAGTTTTGGGGTTAATTCCTCCAGAGGCAATTGTAGCTCCCATTATCGCGAGATCTTCAGTGGTAGCTTCTATGCTGCATTCTCTAAAATACACATCTAGAATGTCTTCTATATTGCCTTTTAATGTTCCTACACTTTTCATAAAGAAGGCAAGTGATCTGTTACGATCCCCTGTCGCTTTTTCAGACAGAAATGTCTTCTCATTAATTTTTAAATTGTAGTTTCCTGTCATTTCCCGAGAGAGATTAAGGATAGCTTCAAAACACTCCTTAGCACTTTCATAGGGCAATATTGATACGATTACTATTGCTCCAGCATTGATTAAAGGGTTATGAGGAATATGTGGATAGTCTATTTCAAGACGTACTATAGAGTTAAAAGAATCGGCGATGGGATTCATCCCTACATGAGAAAAAACAGTTTCTTCTCCAAGAAGCTCTAATGCTAGGGCTAAAGAAAGAAGTTTAGAGACAGATTGCATGGAAAAACGAAAGTCTCTATCTCCTGCACTAAATATATCCCCTTCGAGATTTGAAACAGATACGCCGAGTATCTTTGGATCTGCCTTTGCCAGATCTGGAATATATCGAGCGACTTTTCCTTGTGTGTATAATGGTCTGCATTTGTCTATAATTTCGGTTAATCTTTCTCTCATTTCTTATTTCCCCTCCTATCAAACCAAACGCTATCGCTAAGGGTAGCGGGCAAAAAGCAGAGGAAGATTACTTCGATTCGGGGTTCCTATATACTGGTTCTACATTAGGGTGCAGCTTTAACTGATTTTCGTAATCTTTGAGAACTTTAACAACAATACCGGACAAAAGAAGTATACCGATGAGGTTTAACAAGGCCATCAACCCATTAAAGAAGTCGGCAAGCTCCCATACGAAAGGAACGGAACTAACAGCTCCAAATATAATCATACCTAATACAGCGATTCTATACACTAAAAGTATGGAGCTTTTTTGCGCATTAGGGAAAAGATACATGAGGTTGCTTTCTCCATAGTAGTAGTTTCCGAGGATGGTTGTCCATGCGAAAAAAGTTAACGCTATAGCTATAAATGTCGGTCCCCACGTACCCAATGTTGTTTTTAAAGAGAGTTGAGTTAATTCAACTCCTGTTTTCCCACTGCCAAGTTGTCCAGAAATGAGAATTAAAGAGGCTGTAACCGTACAAATGATAATAGTATCAGTGAAGACGCCGAACATGGCTATAAATCCCTGTCGGGCTGGATGTTTGACGTCTGCTGTTGCATGAGCGTTAGGAGTGGATCCCATACCAGCTTCGTTAGAAAATAGCCCTCGAGCCATTCCATATCGGAATGCTTTCGCAACGGTATGTCCTAAAACACCTCCTGCTACTTGTTTGGCACCAAAAGCACTCTTGAAAATATCTGCTATGATCGTGGGGAGTTCATGTATATTTAATACAACAACGATAATGGCAATAATAATGTAAATAGCGGCCATGAAGGGAACAGTAATTTCCGCTACGTGGGCTATCCTTTTTAGGCCACCGAAAATAACGGCAGCAGTAACAGCTGCAACAATAATCCCAAGGTAAAGTTCTGTATTGCCTCCGTTGGTGTTTGGGAAAAATGCACCTCGTATTCCTGCGACAATAGAGTTGCATTGTACAGCATTAAAGACAAAGGGCATGGCGACAATAATACTTATGGCAAACAATATTCCCATCCATCGTTGTCCAAGGCCTTTTTCGAGATAGTAAGCAGGGCCGCCACGATATGTTCCATCGTCGTTTTTTACCCTGAAAAGCTGGGCAAGAACGGCTTCTCCGAATATTGTTGCCATTCCTAAAAGAGCAGTAACCCACATCCAGAATACGGCACCAGGTCCACCAGATGCGAGAGCTGTTGCTACTCCAGCGATATTTCCTGTTCCTACTTGTGCGGCTAAACCCGTACATAAAGCCTGAAAGGAAGTAATGCCCCCTGTTTCAGACTTACGACTTCCAAAAAGGACTTTGAATGTATGTCCAAAGCGGCGAAATTGAGGTAAGCCAAGTCTGATGCTGTAAAAAATACCTGTACCCAAGAGGAGCCATGTCATGAGTTTCCCCCATAGGATTCCATTAGCAAACTTCACAATATCCATGAGCAATACTAAACACCTCCAAATATATTTGTTGATTAGATTTAAATTACCCTCCTTTGTTTGAAATAAAGCTGCTTAATATAAATAAAATAAAAAATAATGTTTAAATTGCTTTTATTTCTGCATAGTATCATTTTAAAAGTTGTAATACAATAAAAATACTATTTAATAAATAAATTTTAAGAAAAAAGAATGATAAAAATAATGGCGCCTTTTTAGATAATGCAAAAGAGTTTTCATTGACAGTAAGATAAGAATGAAATACTCTTGCTACGCATAACAGAATATTGAGACAATATGGTTGAAGTTGAATAGGAAGGGACGGTTTGTAAAACATAGAAAGGATGTGTTTACTTATGAGAAGAAAGTTATGTGTCATTCTTTCAGTGGCGATCGTTCTTGTTTTAACAGCATCTGTTGCTTTTGCAGCATATCCGACACGTAGTGTCACTGTTGTATGCCCTTGGGGAGCAGGTGGCGGTACTGATCGATTAACGCGATTTATGGCTTCTCAACTGGAGTTGGCATATGGTAAACCTTTTACTGTTGTTAACAAAACAGGGGGGAATGGCGCTGTAGGACACTCTGCTGGAGCCTATGCTAAGCCCGATGGGTACACTATTACTATGGTGACCCTTGAATTGGCGACGATGCATTGGATGGGGCTAACAGAGTTGAACTATGCAGATTTTGACTACGTTATTCAGCTTAATCAAGATCCAGCGGGTGTTACTGTAAAGGCAGATGCCCCTTGGGCTAATCTACAAGATCTTCTTAACGATATAAAGAGTAAGCCCGGTACCTTTAAATTCTCAGGAACTGCAGCTGGCGGAGTTTGGGATCTTGCTCGTATAGGCATGCTTGATAAGGCAGGTCTTGATGTTAAATCCGTAGATTGGATTCCTACAAAAGGAGCGGCGCCTTCCATTATCGAACTCTTAGGGGGCCATGTTGATGTGGTGACGTGCAGCCTTCCAGAGGCAGCTTCTCAAATAGCAGCCAAGGAAGTACGTCCTCTGGCTATTATGGATGATGAAAGAGCAGCTAATTATCCTGATGTTCCTACACTAAAAGAGCAGGGTGTGGATTGGTCTTTAGGCACGTGGAGGGGATTTGCCGTTCCGAAGGGAACTCCCAAGGAAATTATTGATGATCTATATATGGCGCTTAAGAAAATTGTTGAATCAGAAGAATATAAGAGCTTTATGGAGAAAAATGGCTTTGGAGTAAAAGTAAGAGATTCTGCGGCTTTTGCAGAATTTGTTAAACAGCAAGACGCAGACCTCAAACGAGTAATGGAACTCGGAGGCTATCTCAAGTAGCACCTAAATATTTGAGGAGGGGGAGGTTTTTTTATGCAGCGAAAAGTAAAAATATGCTTTGGCATTTTGTTAATTATAGTGGCTATTTTAGTTATTTCTATAAGTTACACCTTCCCCTCTTCTGTTTCAGGCGGAAAAAGGATTCCTGGACCAGGATTTTTCCCTACTCTTTTAGGTGTTATTCTCTTCTTGGGAGGTTTGTATCAATTTGGGGAAGCCAAGAGAATAACAGATTCAAACAAGACTCCCTTCAAATGGAGCTGGGGCAGTCTTAACATTGTTATTATAGTTGCAGCCTTGATCGTTTATGGCTTGTTAATGGGAGTGCTGGGATACGTTATTTCTACATTGCTTTTTTCTATTTTGCTCATGGTGAGAATGAAGGCGAGCTGGATTTCAGGAATTACGGTTTCTGTAGTTGTGACTATTTTTATAGTTTTGATTTTCGGTCAGGTTTTTAGAATTCAATTGCCCATGGGAGTTTTAGGGTTGCCTTGGTAGGAGGCGGGAATAATGAGTACGTTACTATCAGTTTTTAAACCTAGCATTTTGGTTCCGTGGCTTCTTTCTATGGCTTTTGGCGTTTTGGTTGGAGGAACTCCGGGTCTTACTGCAACCATGGCTGTGGCTCTTATTGTTCCTGTAAGTTACTACCTTCCTCCCTTGGCTGGATTAGCTATGATTATTGGAGTTTCCTTCACAGCTATTTTTACCGGCGATATTCCTGCGACTCTTTTGAGAATACCAGGGACTCCTGCATCAGGTGCCGCTGTTTTGGATGGATATGAACTTTCCAAGCAGGGAAGGGGAATGGAAGCTCTTTCTTTAGATCTTGTCTGTTCTTCTTTGGGGGGCACTATTGGTGTTTTGGTTCTTATTCTAGTGGCACCTCCATTGGCTCGTTTTGCTCTTAAATTTACTCATTTTCAATATTTCTGGCTTGGAGTTTTCGGCCTTAGCATGAGTGCTGCTTTAAGTACTGGTAATTCTGTAAATGGTGTTATTTCTGCAGCATTGGGATTGCTTGTTTCTACCGTAGGTATCGATATTACAACAGGGTTTCCCCGCTTTACGTTTGGCAGTATGGAACTCATGGGAGGTATTAGTTTTATTCCGGCTATGGTCGGCCTTTTTGGACTTTCGGAAGTGCTGAAAAATGTTACTAATATTGAACTTCTCAAAAAAAGCAGCATAGGTCGTCCAGAAAAAATATCACTTTTACAGACGATGAAAACAGTGATGAAATATAAAATGGTTCTTTTTAAATCGGCTTTAATTGGGACATTTGTAGGAGCTCTTCCTGGTGCTGGTGCTGATATAGCAGCGTGGGTTGCATATGGAATGGAGAAAAAAACATCAAAGGAACCGGAAAAGTTTGGAAAAGGGGCGATTGGTGGAATTATTGCTCCTACGAGTGCTAATAATGCGGCTCTTGGTGGAACGTGGATTCCCGCGTTAGTCTTTGGTGTTCCAGGAGATTCTATTACTGCGATTGTTCTAGGAGCTATGTTGATGTATGGACTGAGGCCTGGTCCTCTTATTTTTCAGGAGAATTTAGACCTTGTGCATGGAATTTTTTCTATCGCTTTTATTTCGCAATTATTGCTCATTCCTGTAGGTCTTATTGGAATAAAGGTGTATGGTGCTATATTGAGGCTCCCGAGAAATATTGTTATGGTCATAGTTTTAATTTTCTCTGTCATAGGATCTTATGCTATACGAAATAGTTTTTTTGATATTTACATTATGGTTATTTTTGGTGTTACTGGCTTTTTCTTTGAATACATGGATATTCCTCTTGCACCTATGATTTTAGGTATAATTTTAGGACCAATGATTGAAGACAATCTTCGTGTCGGTTTGCTTAAAAGCCATGGAAGCTTACTTCCATTTATAGCTGATCCCATCTGTTTTTCCCTTATAATATTAATTCTTTTCGTCTTTTTTGGACATCGTTTTATAGCACTTCTTAAATCCTTTAAAAAAAGTTAATAGCTCCAGAGGAGACTTCAGCAACGTAAAAACGACAAATTTTTACAATAAGTATCCTGTTTAAAATTGCATTTTGTAAATGAATGTGATTAATTTATTATTGTGAAGTTACTTGTTTAAATAATTAGAAATAAAGTGAACATGTTTTATGTCTTTAGATCGGGAGGTAAAAATGGTTGAGCCTGTTCAGAAACTGAAGTTATTCGAGAGTGTTTTGAAACAACTTATAGAAACAATTAAGCGGGGGGACTATTTACCTGGAGAAAAGTTGCCGCGTGAAGTTGATTTGGCAAAACAGTTAAACGTCAGCCGAAATTGTGTTCGTGAAGCCCTTAAAACTTTAACGTGGTTTGGGGTTATTGAAGCAGTGTCAGGACAAGGAACGTTTGTGTGTGCTAATGCAATTCGTCGTATAGAAAATACGGAACTTTTACGCCAGTTTAATGATGATTCTTCTTTGATGGACTTGTTAGAAGTACGATTGTTATTAGAAGCCCAGACGGCTTTTTTGGCAGCACAAAAGGCAACGCCTGACGATATTGAAGAGCTTAAACAGATTGTAGACAAGGAAAATGCTCTCTTGAAAGATGAAAAAGATTTGTTGGTGCGAGATCTCGATACCCCAACAAAATTTCACTCGACAGTATTGAGGATAGCTCGTAATGAACTTTTAGTTCGCTTGTTAAATTCCATTAGTGGAGAAATTGATACTCAACGGCAAAAGTATTTAAGAATTCCTATTGAACAATGGGCGCAAATGATGAAAAATCACGAGCTAATCTTGAAATATATTATCGAGAAAAATCCGCGTAAAGCTAGTGATGCTATGTTCAGAGATGTTTTAAATGGAATTGTTATCTTAGGAATGGACGAAGAAAATAAACTGGGATTGCGTGAAAGTTACGAAGAACTACTATCTAGTATGGAGGATGCCTAGAAAGCTATTAAAGTATAGTTTGAGTAGAAGAATTTAATATAAATATAAAGAGCTGGACTTCTGAACAGGAGCCCAGCTCTTTATATTTTATACATTATACGTTTATTGAATTAACTTTTTTTATTGACAAATAACCTCTTTAAGTCTATAAGTAGGACATATAGACTTAGGTGGAAGTGGTACTTTTGAAGATAAATAGTATTTTTTCTTTCATGGATTTTTACATTGAAAAAATATTGAAAATGTCTTTGTATCTTCTTTTTTTGGCAACAGCTGTTCTCATCGTTGTCCAAGTTTTACTTCGTTATGTTTTTTGTGCCCCTTTAATGGGAACTGAAGAAATTCTCGTTTTTCCAACCATTTGGCTTTACTTTTTGGGGGCTGTTAACGCTTCAAGAGACGAAAGTCACATTACGGCCAAAGTGTTAGAAGTCTTTATTAAGAAAAAGAGTTCGTTGTATCTGGAAAGAACAATAATGTCGATTTTGTCTTTAGCCGTTGTTTTATGGCTGACATATTGGGCGTGGGATTATTTTCTGTATTCTTTCAAAGCATGGAAGTTAAGTGCCTCTTTATATATCCCCATGTTTTTTGCTGAAAGTGCCTTTTTGGTAGGACTTGTTCTCATGTCTGTTTATACGTTTGTCGAATTACTTAAAAACATAAAGCTATTTCGTTTCAATAGAGAAGAGGAGGCTGTTTCATCATGCTAGATGTTGTTCTTTTAGCAATGATTGTTCTCGTTGTTTTGCTTGTTTTAGGTGTTCCTCTTCCTTACTGTTTTGGTGGAAGCCTGCTGACCATGACTGCTTTAGGCGGAGTTACCATGAAAGGTATGATGATGTGGGGGTTCAATCAGTTGGCAAACCCCGTTTTACTTTGTATTCCTCTGTTTATTCTTGCAGGTAACTTAATGAGTGAAAGTGGAATAGCAAGAAGCCTTTTAGACTTTGTGAATGTTTTTGTAGGAAGAGTTAAAGGTGCTTTGGGAGTAGTTGCTGTCATAACATGTGCGATTATAGGCGCCATATCTGGAAGTGGTTTTACTGGTGTAGCCGCAACTGGTCCCATTCTTATCCCTCGGATGGTCGAAGAAGGATATCCTAGAGGATATGCAACTGCATTAATTACAGTTTCATCTATTCTGGGGCTTCTTATTCCTCCCAGTGTCATAATGATAATTTATGGCTGGGTTACAGAAACGTCCATTTTAGCCTGTTTTTTAGCTACGATAGGTCCAGGACTATTGATAATGTGTCTGTTTTCTATTCTTAACTTGGTTTATGCACATCGCTTGCCCAACCTAACATTAGTTAAGAAGCTCCCTAAAGGTCAGAGACGAAAAGTTGCACTTAGAAAGACTTGGAAAGCTCTTCCTGCATTAATGATGCCTGTCATTATACTCGGTGGAATTTATGGTGGTGTCTTTACTCCAACAGAAGCTGCTGCTGTCTCAGTAATCTACTCTCTTCCCGTGGGGTTTGGTGTCTATAAGGGATTGACTAAAAACAAATTGAAAGAGTCTATTGTTGATTCTGCTACTTCCGTAGGGGCCATTATGTCTATGATTGTTTTTTGTCTGATGTTAAGTCAAACGTTCATCTTCTTGCGGGTTCCACAAGCGATTATAAAAATAATGTTTGGTTTAACTGAAAATAGAGTTGTGCTTCTTATTCTCATTAATTTGTTACTTTTTCTCATTGGCATGATTGTAAACGACGTAACAGGAATGGTGCTTGCTGCTCCTATGCTTTTACCTCTCGTTATAGAGTTAGGAATTTCCCCGATACAGTTTGCTGCCATTATGGGAGTTAATTTGGCTATGGGGGGTGTAACTCCTCCGTATGCAAGTCTTTTATATCTGGGAATGCGCATTGGTAAAGTTGAGTTTCTTGACATCCTGAAACCTGCAATGACTTTCCTTTGCTTGGGATATCTTCCTGTTGTCTTTCTTACGACATTTTGGCCAGATCTTTCTCTTTTCTTGCCTAAGTTAGCTGGGTATATACATTGATTCCCCTGGCTACATACATAGAGATATACAAAAAATGAAGAGGAGGTTTTTTTATGAAAAAAGGATTTTGTACTACTTTAGGAATTTTAGTCGTAATTGCTTTGACAGTAGTTGCTTTTTCTAATCCAGCGTTAGCAAGAGAAAAAAAATACCATTGGAAAATTTCTCATATGCGCCCAGAAGGTGCAACTATTGACGAGGATCTTCATTGGTTTGCAGATCAGATTTACGAAGCTTCTGATGGCAGAATAACAATTGATGTTTACCCTGCAAACCAACTTGGAGATTATACAGTAGTTCAGGAAAGAGTCAGTGTTGGTGCTATAGAGATGGCGTGTCAAAGTCTAAGCACATCAAGAAATCCTAAGCTCCAGATTCAATACATGCCGTATTTGGCGAAAGACTGGGAAGAGGCGAAGGTCGTTTTTGGAGCAGATAGCCCTGTCATAAAATCTATTCAGGATATGCTCCTCAAAGAGGATGTTGTCGGTCTTGTTAATTGGCCTGTCTATTTTGGGGGTATAGCTACTGTAAAAGCTGCTCAAGATCCTGCAACAATTGGGGCAAATAAAATGACAAAGATCAGAGTTCCTTCTATTCGTGTATTTACACTCCTGACGCGCGAATGGGGATACCAAGGAACTCCTATTCCCTGGGCTGATTTATTCACTTCCATGCAGACTGGGATTGTAGATGGGGCTATAGGCGCTGGTGCAGAAGGCTATTATTCTAATTTTAGAGATATTATTAAATACTATTATGCTGTTAATGATCACTTTGAAAACTGGTTCCTCATTATGAACAAAGATCTGTGGGAATCGCTTTCAGAAGATGACAAAAACTTGATTATGAAGTATGCAAAAGAACTGCACAATAAGAGATTTATGGAAGCGGAAAAAGAAGAGGGAAACTATATGAACATGCTTGCTGAAAGGGGTGTAGAAATAGTAAAGTTTTCTTCCGAAGAACTGGGGGCTTTTGCTGAAAATAGCAGAAGTAAAATTTGGCCACAACTCAAAGAAGATATTGGAGCAGAGCTTATAGATGGGTGTTTAAAGTACATAGAGGAGAAATAGCATCAGTTTAAGTAAGAAGGCGTGGGGAGATATGTTTTTCTCTCCACGTTCCGATGAAACGAGTTATAAGAATTAAGATCCTAGTAGAAATGAGAGGGCAAAGCACATGGATAAAGAACTTCTATCTATCTTACATCAAGAAATATCACCAGCTTTGGGATGCACTGGACCCACTTCGGTTTCCTTCGCGGCTGCAGCAGCAAAAGATGTTGTTGGAGGAACACCGCGTCGTGTTCGAATCATTATGGATAAGGACGGTTATAAAAATTCTATCGCAGTTGGCATTCCAGGGACGTCTCTTTTTGGTCTTGAAATAGCTGCTGCTTTAGGGGCTTTGGCAGGAAAATCTTCGTATGGACTTGAAGTTTTGAAAGATATTACACCAAGTGATGAGAAAAAAGCGCGAGATTTTCTTCCCTTTGTTCAAGTTGATATAAAGTGGGATCTTAAAGGCGTTGGTCTTTATAATGAAGCTTTTGTTGAAACAGAGAATGGCGTAGGTCATGTTATAGTTCGAAAAACGCACACAAATATTGTCTTTAAAGAAGTTAATAACAAAGTATTACTTGATTCCGAAAAAGATATTTCTAACCAGATAGATTACAAGAAAGATACGATAAGACAGTATACGGTTAAAGATTTTTTCAATTTTGCTAAAGATGTTTCCGCAGACGAGCTTGTTTTTCTTAAAGAAGCTATTTCGCTTAATAGTGCTTTAGCTAAAGCGGGATTTGATGGAAATATTGGCTCAAATTTTGGGCAGACTTTCAAGTCATTTGGAGAAGATAATATCCTTTTTGAAATCAAAGCTGTAACAGCTGCTGCTTCAGATGCGCGAATGGCAGGATTGAATCTTCCTGCTATGAGTTGTGCTACCAGTGGAAATGTAGGAATTTCTTCTTCGCTTCCTCTTATTGTTTTTGCAAGGAGAAAGAATATTCCAGAGGAAAAATTGCTGCGAGCTCTGGCATTGAGTTTCTTAATGGTTATTTATGTTAAAAGTCATATCGGTCGTTTATCTGCTATATGTGCTTGTTCCATAGCATCAAGTTTAGGAACGACATCAGGGATGACTCTTCTCCTTGACGGGGACTATGAAGAGGCAGAAAGGGCGATTAATAGTGTTGTAGGAAGTATCGGTGGCATCCTTTGTGATGGTGCAAAATATGGATGTGCTTTGAAATTGGCTCATGCTGCAGGAGTTGCTATCGAATCAGCGTTTATGGCAAAAGAAGGCGTTTCAATTCGCCCAGGTGATGGCCTTGTTGGTGATTCTGCAGATGAAACCATACAAGCAGTTGGGAGAATAGCTCAAGAGGGAATGATTGATACAGATGAGGTAATGGCCCGTATCATAATTGAAAGAGAAAAAGAAAGATCTCGATACTCTTAAGTTTTTTACATATATCAACAAAACATAAAAAGACTCCGGTGCTGTTCTGTTCAGCACCGGAGTCTTTTTATAATGCTCGTATTTCTTCTACAGATGCCTTTTCAAGGCCAAGTTCTTTTAAACCTATTCCTGTTTCAAAATAATTTTGCCCATTAACAATGCTTGCCAAATGAATAATACTATTAATTGTAGGTGTAGAGATTCCCAACTTTTGAGCCAGAGATGCAACAGGAACGAGAAGATATGGCACGTCTTCAGAGAGATACCGATATGTCATAGACGTAGGGGCATCTGTTCCATGTCCGCAGTAAACTACATTATTCAAAATAGTCTCTCTTAATGTCTTTCCTTCTAGATTATATAACTTTTTCATATCATCCATAGTGGATAGAAGTTTGATTCCCAGTACGTTCCCAATAAGTATCCGCTCTTTATCCATAGCTTCCATGACGCTGCATACAGCTTCTGTCATTCCATCACCATAGAATCTGAAATTTCCATTTTCAGATTCTATTCTTCCTGCATTCATAATCATAGTAGGGCAGTGGAGAATCATGTTTGTGTTATACAAGCCGATAGCTATAACGTTAGGAGCAGCTTTTAATCGAATAGGGAAAGCATGTTGTATTTGGGATATAAAAGTTTCAGTGTAGTGACCAGGTAACGCAGCTAAAGAAAGATGTTGTTTAATTCCCCATATATTGACTCTTCCAGCTGCCTCTAATCGACATGCGTAAGGCATAGTATCAGCTTCTGCCATCTCTATGGTAGCGATGTTTCCGATTTTTTTAAGGTAATTTTTAAAAACAAGTGAACCGAAATTTCCTGGCATGAGCACGAGTTTTTGGTTGTCTTCTATATAAGGGGCTATTGACTCCAAAATAGGTTTTTGAGCGAAACTCGGAGCTAAAAAATATATAATCTGAGCTCCTCGTATTGCTTCTTCAGCACATGTGGTTACTTTCGCCAGATGGCCTTTTTTATCCATTATTCCTGTTAACGTAATTGTTTTTCCTTTTTTTAAATCGGTTATTTTATCTTCTAGTTGAGGATGTTCAAAAAGCGTTACTTCAAAATTTTGAGAGGCGAGATCTCCTGCGAGAGCTTGTCCTCCATTTCCGGCTCCAAGTACAGTTATTTTAGTCACGGTTACGACCTCCATTCTAAAACTGTAGAATAAACTAAATTACAATTATAGACTATAAAATAAAACCAAGTTATAATAAACTCCTCTTTAGTTTTTTACAAAAAATATACTACCATATATGGAGGTGCTACAAATGTTGAAAATATCTAAAATTTTTATTTTAAGTGTCGCCATATCTTTGATGGTTGCGGCTCCTTCCATAGCAGCGCAATCTGTTATGGATAGCGATGTAATTCGTGTGGGAACAGAAGCAACATATCCTCCCTTTGAGTACAGAAATGAAAAAAATGAAATTACAGGCTATGACATTGACGTTGTTAAGGCTCTTGGAGCTCATTTAGGGAAAAAAGTTGAACTTGTAGATATGGCTTTTGACGGTCTTATTCCTGCCTTACTTACAGGTAAAATAGATATGATAGCTGCTGGAATGACAAACACGGAAGAACGCAGAAAAAAAGTTGATTTTTCAGATGTTTATTATGAAATAGAAAATGCTTTCGTTACAAAGGCCGATGATGCATCCATATCAAAGATAGAGGACTTTACCGGTAAAGTAGCTACAGTTCAGATAGGAACTGCCCAAGATACATTTATTACAAATACGAAACTTCCCAAAGAAATAAAACGTTTTCAAAAAAATGATGATGCCTTGAGAGAAGTCTTATTAGAGCGTGCTGATTTTTGCGTTGTAAATCTTACCGTTGCCAATGCATATCTTCGAAATAATGAAGTGTTTGGTGGAAAGTTGAAAATTGCCTTCCGTAACTTTATCCATAAACAGGGAGAAGGCATAGCTTTGGCTATTCCCAAAGGAGATGTACATCTTAAGGAAGCTATTAATGAAGCTATGGATGAAATGAAAAAAAGTGGAAAGCTTTTGGAGCTTAAGAAAAAATACCAAATGGACTAAGGAGAAGTGGATAAAATGGCTCGGTTGTTGTGTCAGTCCCAGATTGAAAAAATGATTACAATGCACGATGTGGTAGAAATAATTGACAAAACATACAAAGGAATGGGAGAGGGAACAGTTATCAATCCAACAAAAGGAACATTGGATTTAGGAGAAAGTTCCCCATATCCCCCTTATCATGCAGATATTAACTCTATGCCTGCATATGTGGGATGGGTGGATACGGCTGGCATTAAATGGGCAGGTGGTTGGATGGATAACCCCAAGCAGGGGTTACCTTATGTAAGTGCCATTATAGTTTTAGTTAACCCCAGAAATGGTGTCTTTACTGGAGTTCTTGATGGTACATTAATTACGAACATGAGAACTGGAGCCCAGACAGCTGTTGCTTTGAAATATCTTTATCCTGGACAACGCTCTTTGACAGTAGGGCTTTTTGGAGCAGGTGTCCAAGGGCGTACTCAAATAGCTGCTATTTCAGAAGTTTTTAATATAGACGAATTGAAGATATATGATGTTATGCCTGAAGCGGCTAAATTATTTGCAAAAGAGATGGCTAATAAGGTGGCTGGGAAAATTACAATTTGTACTCAGCCCCAAGAAGCTGCGCAGGGTAATGCTGTCATAACGGTGACTCATGCAAAAGATGGTTTCTTTAAAAAATCATGGTTTGAACCCGGAACGGTGCTTTTCCCCATGGGATCCTATAAAGAGTGTGATGATGAAGCTCTTCTGGCTGCTGATTTTATCGTTGTAGATCATGTGGCGCAATGTTTTCACCGTGGCGCATTAAAAGATTTAGCTGAAGCAGGTAAAGTCTCTCAAGAAAATATTACTGCAACGTTAGGTGAATTGGCGGTAGGAGCGAGACATATTTCTACCTCATCATCTTCGCGTATTCTTTGTGTTCCTATAGGAACGGGGGCTATGGATGTTGCTGTAGCTTCTGTTGTCTTGCAGAAGGCGGAAAAAGAAGGAGTAGGAGAGACATTTGATTTCGCTATATAATTTATTCGATTAGGTTTTTATTATTTTGCTCAGGTGATATAATCCTCTCTATGTTTTCTTGAAAGGAGGTTAGTCACGATGAGCAAAGCACAAGAGATTGTAGATAAAATTGAAGAGACAGGAAAAGATCCCAACGTTTCAAACGCTGTGATTGATGGACTCCTTAATGAAATGGTTACTCTTTTGAACAAAGAGCCGGAAGCATGGGATCTTTGTACTGATAGAGTCCGATTTTTGCTTAATGAACGTTTTTGTTATACGGGCCCTTCTTCTTTTGGGTCATATCGTTAAATTTGATAGCTTTTGACAGCCCTCGAAAGAGGGCTGCTTTTTATACTGAGAAATGAAACTTGGAATATGTTCTGGTCTTAAAGGCTTACTAAACAAGAAACCTTGAATAATGGTTTTCCCTTCGTCTATATGAAGAGCTTCTAGTTGGGCGTTGGATTCGACCCCCTCTATTACAATATAGTTTGCTATACTTCCGGCAAGTTGGATAAGGGAATTTGCGAATTTTTTGTTTCTTGAAGAGTCAGCGATATCCGTAATAATTGAGCGATCAATTTTGATTCCGTCAAAATGAAATTTTCTTAAAAAATCAATAGAAGATCTGCCTTTACCAAAATCATCCAAATAGACCCTCATTCCCATAAATTGAGCTTGCTTTATAAATTTCTCTAAAAAGCCACAATGATCTTGTAAGATTTTTTCAGTAACTTCAAGGTCTACTATGGATGTTGGTATTGATGCGTTTGAAAGTTCACGTTGCAACTTAGTAAAAAAGTAGTAATCGCTGTATATTTGAACAGGAGAAATATTTATAGAGAGTCGAAGATTTATTCCTTTGTTTCTCCACTTTGTAGCTTGTAGACAAACTTCTTTTATAACCCAGTCTCCTAAATTTGTAATATTGCCAGAGCTTTCAGCTAAGGGAATAAACAACATAGGAGCAATAATTTTCCCATCTTCTCTTTTCCACCTGAGAAGAGCTTCAACTCCCACAATATTGTTGTTTTTCATATCAACTTGTGGCTGATATTCCAAAAAAAGTTCTCCTCTATCTGCTGCATAATGAAGGTCTCGTTTTAGTTTAGTGTAATTTTTCTGGTGATCTCTTACAGTGCCCGTGTAAAAAGCAGCATTAACGTGACTCTCAGAAATTCGGGCCCACTGTAGAGCTATATTTGCACTTTCAATTATATCTGACGCTTTAATCCCATCTTTAGGATACGAGCTAATGCCAATGCTAGCGGTTACTTCAAATATTTCGTGATCAATAGTAATGGGATGGGTAAAGAAGTTTTTCATATCCTTAAGAAGTTTATGATATTGTCTTGTTTTTAAAGACGTTGGAGTAATAATTGCAAATTTATTATGGTCAATCGTAAAAAAAGTGTCTTTTTCCGTAAGAAAGCTTTGTATTGCCCAAGAAGCTTCTTTATAAACTTTACCACCAGTAAAGTATCCCCATCCTTCGTTTAAGGTTCGAAACATGTCAAGACTTAATAGGGTGAAGACGACAGATTCATTTTGCGACATTATTCTTTCCAGTGTTTCTTGGAGGATTGATTCATTCGGCATGTATCTTCCCTCTTTGCTAATTTTACATTTTTTACTTTTAGTATTGAATTCCCTGAATAAAAATGTAAAAGTGATGTGCTTTTATGTGTCTTAAGACCTAATATCCTATCTTAAAGACCTTGATAATAAGCAGGTTTTTGACTTTTCCCCTAATCATTATTGATTATTTATAGAGATCAACTTGTATCTTTTAGAGTAAAATGCCCCTTTATATGTGTGTTTTTATTTAATTATCCGATTTTATTAATATTAAACAACAATACGGATAAATACAAGAGGTTAAATTTATATGCTTAAAAAAATATCATAAGAGATAACTCATAGTAACAAAAGAGAGTATTGAGTTATCTATCTCGATGGATACAGTAGATTATGAACAGAGTATGAAAGCTTTGGTCGAAGAGGAGAATGAAATGATTGGTTTTAGACTAAAAGAGCTTCGTCAAAGAGAAAGAATGACACAACAAGAATTAGCAGAACAAATAGGTGTTACAAAACTGACCATTTCACGTTGGGAGAGAGAAGAGCGTTGTCCAAATGCTGAAATGCTTCTTGCCTTGGCAAGAGCTTTAGGAACGACAGCATCCTACCTTTTAGGAAGCGAAGAAAGTTCGAATTTTTCACCAAGATCTTGCGAAGTTTTACGTTCTCTCAGACAGCATTTAGGGCTTAGATTAGACGAAGTAGCGCATTATTTAGGTCTTTCTAAAGAAAAAATGGAATATATAGAGCATAACGAAGCACAGGTTTCTTTAAGTGAAAAAATATCGTTATATAAATATTACGGTCTCTATATGGCCCACATAGAAGGAGATATTGATTTTTTAAAAAGGCAAAAACAGAGTGCCATTGATTTAGAGAATCTTATAAAAATGCTTGCAGCACAAGATCCAGATGTAGTTTTAGTCCTCAGGGAGTTTTTGGAAAATTCGGATAAAATCCTTGATGCAGATAAGGAGTTTTTAGCGCAATTATTGAAGATATCATTACAATCCATTCTAAATCGTATAAATTAGAAGTAGCCATCTAGTAGAAGATGTAAATTATTGCTTTCTACTTAATAATGCTAATAAAGATCCAAAGAGAATAAATGTGCCTCCTATATATTGAGGAATAGCAAGGTATTCTTTGAAAAATAAAAGAGAGAGAATTACCGTTACCAATGGTTCAGCCATACTAAGTACGGCAGCTTTCGCTGGATTTGTCAATTTTACACCTAAGAAAAATGAGAGGAATCCCAAGAGAGAAACAAAAGAAATGATGCAAAATAGAAACCATGTCGATGTTGATCGAGGGAAGAGTAAATTACGAGTTATCGTCCCAATTGTGAAAAAGGATAATGCAGAAAAGAAACAGACGTAGGCAACCACAATTTGATATGGCGTTTTTTTCATGATGGAATTTCCATAGAGTATATACGAAGTATAAGAAATAGCAGCGAGACCCGCTAAGAAAACACCTTTCATATTTATAGTAGCGACAGCTTTCCCTGAAAGAAAGATCAATCCCAAAAAAGATAAAGCGATAGAGAGCAAAAGCATTATTGTAAGAGGTTCTTTATTAACATATGAAGAAGTTATTGCTACTATGGCTGGATATGTATAAAAGATAAGCGGCGCCATTGATGCGGGAATATACTGAAAACTTGAGAAGTAACTGAAACTGGTAAGTGTGAAAAATACTCCTCCAAGTATAAATAGTTGTAAAAGATTTTTCTTTCCTATTCGTATTACTTCGTATCCCATTCGAAAAATAATAAGGCTGAAAAGAGCTATAGAAGCAATTGTGAATCTCATAAAATGGAATGTCATTACGCTGATACCATTTTTGTAGGCAAAAACTGCCAGAATAGGAATAAAACCGAATAAAAATGCAGATAAAAGAGCTGCAAATGCCCCTTTATAGTAGGTATGTGTATTTGCTTGTTTTATTTTTACGGCATTATTCATAGAAACCCCCTCAAATATTTATCGTTATCTAAATATATACAATTTAGATAAAACAAACAAGTTAATTTATGTTGGTTCTTAAAGTGTTAAAATTTTTGCAAGGTGGTGAACAATATGCATATGTTTCTTGAAAGAGAATTGGAGGCTGCTCGTTATTTGTGCCAATTATTGCTAATACTTATGCTAGGTGTCATTTGCAGCTTTTTTGAGATGCGGGAAGCTTTTGCTTCTCATGTGGAGCCTTCCCCTCAGATAGTTATTGAAAAAAGTAAGTTTTTACTTTCTTTTTATGAGGGGAGAACAGCTGTTTTTTCTTTCCCCATCGCCGTCGGGTTATATTCAGGTAATAAAAAAAAAGGCGGAGACATGCGTACTCCTACAGGACATTTTGTAGTAGAGAGCATTCATGACTCTCGCCATTGGGTTCATGATTTCAAAGATGGCAAAGGCCCGATTAAAGGTGCGTACGGCCCATGGTTTATTCGCCTAAAAACAGGATGGTCTGGAATTGGCATACATGGCACTCACGCTCCAGATTCTATAGGTAAAAAAACAACAGAAGGATGTGTTCGATTGCTTAATGAGCACATTGAACTTCTAGTAAAACGCATTCAGCCAGGAGTACTTGTTACTATTAAAGAATAAGTAGCTACTTTACAGTAATAACACTCTTAGCAACAAAGATTTTCTCATTTATGTTGCGTCCAGCCAGCCAAAAATCGGCACGACAGATATGTGCTTTTTCTGCTAATTCTCTAACTCTAAATTTCAGAGACCATCCTTGATCTGTTTTCATAAGGCTACCTTTTATGGGTCTTGCCCAAACTTCAGTACTAAGTCCTCCTTGTCCCATGCGAATAGAGTTCTCAAGAGGTTCCTCCCGAAGAGGTATTTCTATTTCAAGTTCAGAAGAATAGTCATCTTTTCTTATCTCTTTCATATGAGGTTCAGCTACATAAATAGGAAATGAAGAAAGAACCTCTTTCATTTTAGTTTCTGATTCTAGGGCTATTTGGCGAGCCCAAGAGGTAAGGATATTGGAAGCTTCCCCTTTTTTCTCTTCTTTGATGAGTTTTTGGGCCTTATTACGAATTTGTTCTTCTTTTTCTTTAAGTTCTTTTTCCCAAAGGTTAAGTTTTTCTTGTAGTAACGAGTGGATTTCCTCATGATATAGATCGATACATGTCTGGCGCTGCGTAATATTCCACCAATTTTTATCATCAATGTTAAGTAAATCGCTATCTCTTTGGCAATGTTTTTCTAAGGCTGTTTCTGGATTTTCTATAGGGGTGAATTCTTCGGGAAGTGTATTAACCCCTCCATGAATAGGAATAAACAGTTGTGAACAGGGTCGCCCCATGGCAATCCAAAGGCATGTAAGTTCAGCTATTGGATTTAAATCTGCGATGATACCTTCGATAGTTGTTCCAGCACAGATTTTTCGTAAAGAACTGTGATGAGGGGAATTCCCCGCGAAATTCGTTGTTGAGTAATCGGGAGTATTTTCATAATGAGAACGCAAAATAGCTTTTACTTGAGATATGGTTATTTTCTCTTCGGGCTTTATTGCGAAAGGAAGCTCTTCGTCGCAAAGCCATTCTCGTTGCGTAAGAATTTCTAATGCATGACGATGGCGGAAAGTGTTAAATGGATGGCGCCATCGATCAGGATGTTGAAAGGCCTTTGCAAAGTCCAATTCTTTTTCTTGGCATATTTCCGCAGAAACCCAGCCTTTCCTTTTTACATAGTTAAGTAGGTCTTTGGAACAATAGAAGGGTCTGTTCTCTAAAACTCCAGCTCGTATAGTGAAATGGTTAGGAATAAAGGCCGCTTCATTGTCATCTATTCGAACAGCGCAATAGTGTTGTCCATGAGGTATTTGAACCATCCATGCATCATTGGCATCGGCGATAATGTAGCAACGGCCAGAATCTCGATATCCATATTTCTCGATAAGTTCTATGGCAATTTCTACTCCATGATTGGCACTTGTAGCTCGTTCTGCAATGATGCGGCGAAGTGAGTAGCCAATTCCACCATATGCGATATCAGGTTCGTGATCAGCTCTAATTTGTCTACAACTGTCACTAAAGATTCCTACACCATGGTCGTTATAAAAAAAGTCAGCATTTGAAAGTCCTCTTTCATTTCGTACCTCTGTCCAAAATAGTCCGAAGGTGGAAGGGGTTTGTGGAATGCGGGCAGATTCTTCTTCGGCAATAATAATACTGTCAGAAGTATACTGTCGTGATGGGATAAGCCCATGCCGAACAAGAAGTCTATTACTGTCATCTTCATTATGAGCCGCAAGAACTCTACCTGTTGGAGAAATATTTTTCCCTAAAACTAGACCGCTGCACCCATAAGCTTTTTCTGAAGAAAAAAAAGAAATCAATAGAATAGAGGCGCATAGTACTATCAGAAATACCATAGATAAAAACTCCTTTCGATGTAGGAACTTTTTCTTCAATATATAATCTATTTAATCGTTATGTTACACTATTTATGAGGATTAAATCAGGGGGGGATGTGTATGATTACATTAACAGACTCATTCCGGAGAAGGTTTCCTCAATCTTATGTTGGCTTTTTGATTCTTAAGGGAGTAACAAATGCCTCATGCCATGATTGTCTTGACAAGATACGAGTGGACCTCGAAGAAAACTTACGAAAAAAATACGGTAATATGTCTCGGTCAGAACTGCGAAACCAGCCTATTCTCGATGTTTACGACGCATATTTTAAGTCATTCGGTCAAAATTATCCGGTGCTCTATCAAATTGAGTCGATTGCTTCAAAAGGAAAAAACATTCCTATTGTTAATTGTCTTGTTACAGCTATGTTTATGGCAGAACTAAAAAATATGTTGCTCACTGCAGGTCATGATCTTGATAAAATTGACTTCCCAATAAACGTTGATATTGGAAATGGAGACATTTGCTATACATTGATGAATGAAAAAGAGAAAGTTGCCTGTGATAATGATATGCTCATGTGTGACGATACAGGCGTTATTTCTAGCGTTATTTATGGACCAGATAAGCGCACTTCTATTTCTACAGAAACGAAAAATGTTCTCTTTACAGTTTATGCACCCAAAGGTATAGATAAGGAAAACACCTTAGTCCATCTCAACGACATAAAAAATAATGTTCTTCTCTTTTCTCCTCGCTCTATTGTCGAATTGTTAACTATATATCCTTAAAAAGGGATGGCAGGTATTTGCGTACCATCCCCAACAAGAACCCTTTATACTATGCTAAATCTTTTAGAAGTTGAATCAAGAGTGTAAATCTGTCATTAAGACTTTTTACGTCCATGTATTCATCTACGCTATGAGTTCTGCCTCCGACGGGGCCCATTCCATCTATAGTTGGAATCCCCATAGCTGCTGTGAAGTTACCGTCTGAGCCCCCGCCTGTGGATTGCCACTGGAATGAGATGTCAAGAGTAGCTGCTATTTCTTCTACTTTCTGACATAGCTCAAGAGTCAAAAGACTTGGGTTCATAGGAGGTCTTGTCATGCCTCCCGTAACTTCGATCTTTATTCCGTCGGAGAAGGGGTTTCTTTGAAGGTACTCAAATTTTTCTGCGACTTTAGTTGCTTCTTCAGCGGATTTTACTCGCATATCGAATACGACCTGTGCCTTTTCCGGTACAACATTAGCAGCGGTACCTCCAGTGACGCAACCAGCGTTAAGATTTGTTCCTTTTTTAGGATCTGAAAGTTTATGTATTTCTAAAATCCAGTGGGCTAATTCCTGAGTGGCGCTAATACCTTTTTCCGGTTCAACTCCTGCATGGGCGGCTTTACCAAGGATATCAACAGTATAACGACCAATTCCCTTTCGCTGATTAACTAAATTACCATTAGCCCTCGCCGGTTCAAGAACGATAACATTTTTGCTTTTTGCGGCGGTGTCCTCAATCCACTTGCGGGCAAATTTAGAACCAACTTCTTCGTGACTATTGAAAGCGACACAAATAGAAGGGACCTTATCACATTTTTGAAATACTTTTGCTGCATACAGGGCAAAAAGACACCCAGATTTCATGTCAACGACTCCAGGTCCAAAAGCTTTGCCGTCTTCTATTTTGAAAGGACGTTCACTTGCAGTTCCTTCTGGAAATACCGTATCCATATGTCCTAAAAGCATAACATCGTAGTTAGAAGATGTTGTATTGCTTATTTCAAGGCATGGACCGACTGACGGATCAAAGTTATGGGCGCGTACATTCCATCCCAACTTTTCAAACTCGTTTTTAAAAAAGGTTGCGACGCGCTCGACACCAGAAACATAAGCGGTTCCGCTATCTATATTGACCAGATTTTCCAGATCTTTAAGGAACTGTTGTTCATCGAAAAGTTGCATTATATTGAACACCCCTTTGAACTGATTTTTGATTTCATCAATATAGCATGAGTATAAATGGGAATCAAACACTACAAAAATAGTAGGATTTATGCTAGCATAATTTAAACGTACTGGTTTTAGCCTATTTAGTGAAGGAGTGACAAGATGAGTCAGAGAACGTTTGAAAAGGGAAAAAAGTTTGAAGCAGAAAAAATGGTTGAAGTTCAAGATGGAGCCATTGTGAGCCGAACTCTTGTAGATCACCCTACTGGTACGGTAACACTCTTTGCCTTTGATAAAGGTCAGGCTCTCAGTGAACATACAGCTCCTTACGATGCTTTAGTAGAAATTATTTCGGGGAAAGTAGAGATAAGCCTTAATGGAGTATCACAAATTCTTGAACAAGGTGAATGGCTTATTATGCCGGCAGAGATCCCTCATGGTTTAAGGGCTGTTGAGAGCTTTAAAATGGCTCTTGTAATGATTCGTTCATAAATATCTCTTCTATAACTTTGGAGCCTGAGAGGTTGTGCTGATTATTTTGGCCAACCTCTTTTTTGATTAATCGGCAAATTCACTTATTGTATTTCAGATATCTTATTGTATAAAAGGGGTGTGGCTTCCAGTCTGGTACACTAATAATTTTTCTTGGAGGAATCTCGTGTGAAAAGGTATTTTTGCTTGATCTTAACGGCGTTTTTATGTGTATATAATCCTTCCGTTTCGCTTGGAGGGAGTATCTCTTCTTTTCCCTCATCTCTAGACCTTGAACAATGTCTTTCTATAGCTAAAACTCACCATCCTGATATTAAAAAAGCCCTTGCAGAGATTAACGTTGCTGATAGTCAGGTTGAACAGGTTCTTTCACAAGAAAGGCCAGGTCTTGATTTCTCCAGTAGCTATAGTCGGCAAGATGCTTCAGGAACTCAGAGAGATCATGCTTATTCCTCAAATTTAAATCTTTCACAATTAATATCTGATTCTGGAAAGACCGCGTTGAAGAAAAAGGTTGCACAAATAGGTCGGGAGGGCAGTGAGCAGAAAGCCAGAACGACGGAAGAACAAGTTGTATATGACGTGAAAAATGCATACTTTGATGCTTTGGAAGCTCAGAAAAAGTTGGATGTAGCAGAAGAGACTTTGAGGCTATATACCTTGCTGCGTGAACAAGCGCAAGCTTTTTATGATGTAGGATCTGTATCAAAATATGATGTAACGACTGCTGAGGTTGAGGAAAGTAAAGCTGAACTTGAAGTTGCTAAAGCTCAGACGGTAATTAAAACTGCAATAACAACTCTTAACAATGCTATGGGACTTTCAAATGCTCCTACTTATACTCTTGAGGATATAGAAGAAGAGGCTTCACTTGCTCTCTCTCTTAATGATGTTCAGACTATGGCTTTGAAAAGACGGCCAGACCTTTTGGCGAGTGACAGTAGTCTTCTCGCTGCGCAGAAAAATCTGAAGTTAACGGCAAAAGAAAATTCCCCAGAGATAAAAGCGTCAGGTAAATATTCGTTTGGTGGTGAGCGTTTTAGTGGGGAAGAGGATTGGTCTGTTGGAGTTTCTCTTCAGTTTCCAATTTTGGATGGTGGTCTTGAAGCGGCTAAAATAGAGCAAGCAAAATCGGAAATAGTTATAAGTGAAGCAGAAAATGAGGCTATTCGCTTAGAAATTTATAAGGAAGTAGAACAAGCTTACTTGGAATTTACAGATTCGCACCATGTTTTGGCAGTAGCTCTACAAACTGTAAAACAGGCTGAGGAAAATCTAGACATAGCACAAAATAGGTATAAAGTCGGAGTAGGTTCACCTATTGAGGTAGCAGATGCTACTGAAAAATATAAAGAAGCGAAGTTAGGGTATTGGTCTGCTCTCTATTCTCATCGTAGAGCGTTGGCGGCTCTTGAAAAAGCTGTAGGAGGAAGTTGGGAATGAAAAAATGGTTATCTCTTTTTGTATTAATTGTATTGATTTCAGGGGCTTTTTTCTTCTTTAGAAAAGATTCTTCTAAAGCAACTACAGTAGAAACTGTTCCCATAATTCGCGGCAATCTTTTAAAGACGGTATCTGCTACAGGAAGCCTTCAGGCAGTAAATACTGTCAATGTAGGAAGCCAAGTTTCTGGAACCATCAAAGCGATTTATGTAGATTTCAATACTATCGTTAAAAAAGGAGAACTCATAGCTGAAATAGATCCGGCTCTCCTTGAGGCTGCTGTGGAAACTGCGAAGGCTGATGTCCTTGCAGCTCAGGCAAATATTGCAAAGGCTGAAGCTACTGTGAAAAATGCACGAAAGACAAGAGATAGAAACAAAGAATTATTTACGCGAAATCTTATAGCCGAAAGTGAACTTGATACGGCACAAACAGAGTTAGATACTGCTCTTGCCTCGTTAAATGCCGCATACGCAAGTTTAGCTCAATCTCGAGCAAATTTAAAAAATAAAGAGATTAACTTAGGGCATACAAAAATAAATTCACCTATTAATGGCGTTATCATCGACAAGGCTGTAGAAGTTGGTCAAACTGTCAATGCAAGCCAATCTGCTCCTACACTCTTTACGATTGCGGAAGACTTGACACAAATGAAGGTAGAGGCAGACATAGATGAAGCAGACATCGGCTATATAAAAGCTGGCCAAAACGTTGAATTTACAGTTGATGCGTATTCAGATCTTTCTTTTGAAGGAAAAATAAAGGAAATCAGGCTTGCTCCAAATACTGATGGAAACATCGTGACATATACTGTTATCGTAATGGTAGAAAATCCTCTACTGAAGCTTATGCCAGGAATGACAGCTAATGTTTCTGTTATTGTTGAAAAGAAAATGGGTGTTTTGAAGGTTTCAAATGCGGCGCTCCGATTTAAACCGAGTTCTGATGTTCTTGCCTCAAATGGAAAAAATGGAAATGGAACGTCTCAAAGGACACTCTGGGTTTATGAGAGAGATATTTTTAAACCACTTAATGTAACAATTGGTATCTCTGACGGGTTATACACTGAAATTTCAGGAGAGGTTCAAGAAGGGATGAATGTTGTTACGAGTGTAATGGCTGGAAAGAGTAACGGAGGAGGGTCTCCCTTTGTGCCTGGTCCGCGTCGATAATATTAGTAAGAAGTATGTTTTAGGAGAAGTAGAAGTAACAGCACTTAAAGAGGTATCTTTTTCTGTAGAGAAAGGGGAATTCCTTTCCATTATGGGAGCCTCTGGGTCTGGAAAGTCAACACTCATGAACATTCTCGGATGTCTCGATGTTCCTTCTCAAGGTCATTATTATCTTAATGGAGAGGACGTAGCAACACTTGATGAGAACCAATTGGCAGATATACGCAAGTACACTATAGGTTTTGTTTTTCAAGGGTTTAATTTACTTGCTCGAATGTCTGCTCTTGAAAATGTGGAGCTTCCTATGCTCTATAACGGGATTCCTACAAAAGAACGTCATGAACGTGCTCATCATGCTCTCAGCATAGTTGGTCTGGAAGACAGGGCAGATCATCAACCACAGCAGCTTTCTGGTGGACAACAACAAAGAGTAGCTATAGCAAGAGCCTTGGCAAATGATGCTCCTCTTATACTTGCAGACGAGCCAACAGGAAATCTCGATAGTAAAACGGGAATAGATGTTATGAATCTTTTTGTTCGTCTCAATAGAGAGTCAGGAAAAACTATTATCCAAGTAACCCACGAGCGCGATATGGCCCAATTTGGTTCAAGAATAATTACTCTCAAAGATGGAATCCTTATAAAAGACGAAAGAGTGGAATCGTTATGTTAAGCGTATTTGAAACAGCAAAAATTTCCTTTCGTTCTCTTCGAGCTAATAAGACCAGATCTGCATTAACAATGCTGGGTATTGTTATTGGCGTTATGGCCGTGATAATTATGTTTGCTGTAGGGAGTGGGGCCAACAAGGAGATAGCGGCTCGTTTTTCAAGTTTGGGAAGCAATATGATAATTGTTCGTCCTGAAACAAGTGCAGTAGGAGGGTCTCGAAGTTACACTGCATATACTTTAACGATAGGTGATGCAGATGCAATTCGAACTGAATGTAGTGCTGTTTCATATGTTGCTCCATACTACGGCGGAAGTTTTCAGTCGGTTTATGGCAATGAAAATTATCCAGCGAGGATTATAGGTACAACGTCGGATTACCTCTTCGTTAGGGATTGGACTCTCGCTTCTGGAAGAACTTTTACAGAGCAAGATGTACGGAGTGCAACGAAAGTATGTATTATCGGGCAGACAATTGTCGATAATCTTTTTATTACAGAAGATCCCATCGGGAAAATCATTCGTTTGAAAGGGGTTCCCATGGTTGTTATTGGTGTTATAGATAAAATAGGTGAAAGTGCAATGGGACGAGACGAAGATGATGTTGTTCTTGTTCCCATAACAACGGTACAAAGAAGATTGGTGAGTCCACCTAAAATGGGGATGACATCATCTATTTCTGTGAAAGCTCTATCTAGTCAACACTTAGAGGTTGCACAAGAGCAGATAGAAGCTCTTTTAGCTCAGCGACATCGTATAAGACCAGGAGAGGAAAATGATTTCACAGTTCGAAATTTGGCGCAAATGGTTGAAAATGCAAAGAGTGCAACACGAGTAATGAGCTTACTTCTGACTGCGGTGGCAGGTGTTTCTCTTTTAGTTGGTGGTATTGGAATAATGAACATAATGCTGGTATCTGTAACCGAACGAACTCGCGAAATAGGAATCCGTATGGCGATAGGTGCAAAAAGAACAGATATCAGATTGCAATTTCTCGTCGAAGCACTGACTCTTTCCCTTTTAGGAGGTGTTTCAGGAATTATTCTTGGCATTGCTGGCGCACAAGCTCTTTCAAAAATATTAGGGTGGACTGTCGATATTTCGATTCTTTCTATAGTCCTTTCTTTTGGGTTTTCCGGATGCGTAGGTATATTTTTTGGCTTTTATCCGGCATATAAAGCTTCCTTACTTAACCCTATAGAAGCGCTGAGATATGAATAAATAGTAAAAGTAAGGCGTGTGATGAAATGTCTGGTTCTTCCAATTACGTATATCGAATAGAGAAAACAGTTGCATATATTGAGCAACATCTTTCCGAAGAACTGAAGTTGCAGGATATTTCTCAAATAGCGTGTTTTTCTCCATATCATTTTCACAGAATTTTTACGTCTATTGTGGGAGAAACTCCCTATGAATATATAACTCGTTTACGACTAGAAAAAGCTGCAAATATGCTTACAAAGATGAATAATTTATCTATAACTCAAATTGCTTTCTCATGTGGTTTTTCGTCGCCTGCAACTTTTGCAAGAGCATTTAAAAAATATTATGGTGTTTCCGGATCAAAATATAGAGATTCTGGTGGAGAAGTACAAGGGAAACACCATGTTTTTGCTTTTGATGCGGAAGCTATAGAGAAAAAGATACACCTTCAAGTTAGTATAGAGAATCTTCCCGGATACACTGTTGCCTATGTTGCTAATTTGAAAGGATATTCCCTCTCTTCCATTTGTAAGGCATGGAATAAATTGATGTCTTGGGGAAGGGAACGTTGTTTGCTAGACAGTACAACTATGATCGGTGTATCTTTTGATGATCCTACAATTACGCAAGAAGAAAAATGTCGCTACCATGCATGTGTTGTTGTTCCTGATAATGTAGCTATTACTGAGAGCGATAGGGGAGTAGGAAAAGAGTATATTCCTTCTGGCGAATATGCTGTTGGTCGTGCAGTTTGCCATGCAGAAGAGATACGTCTTGCTTATAGATATCTTTACGGAAAGTGGTTTCCAGAAAATGGGTATCAGCCAGCAGATACTTTTTCGTATGAACTTTATCGGGCTCTTCCGAGTGAAGAAAATGGTTATACTTATACCATAGAGGTATGTATTCCACTTAAACCTATTTAAAGGAAAAAGTTTAGCAAGAAAGGCAAAATTAATAGCAAAAATCGTAAAGCAATAGAAACGTCTTTCTTCTACCATGTGTATTGTTAAAAATGATTGAAGGAGGCGTTATATGTGCAACCAAGAGTAAGGCGCACAGAATTTAGGCATGTTATTTTAGAAGGATCCCATTATGAAATAGGCCGGCAAAAAGCAGATTTAATACGACATAACAAGGAATTAGTACGTTGCATGTCTTCAGGTCGTCTTAAGATGACGGAAGAAGAATTTAAAGAATCACACAAACTAATAGAATGTAGTTGTCCAGGGTTGAATGAGGAAATTATGGGAATGGCAGATGAACTTCATATATCTCCTCGTGATGTAACATTCTATAATGCCTCATATTTAAAAAGATGTCATTGTAGTCAGCTATATGTTTCCCCCTCTCAGACTTTAAATAATCACGTTCTTGTCGGTCGCAACTATGATTTTACAGATAAATGTGATGATTTGATGCTTTGCACCGTAAAATCAGCTGGTTGCTACGCTTTTATAGGTTTCTCTGTAATGTTATTCGGTTATCAAGAAGGCATAAATGAGCATGGTCTTACTATTACTATGACAGCTGGAGGTATTCCTGTTGGAGCAGGTGTTCCTCCTCGCCCGCCACTTCAAACAGGGGTTCAATTTTGGGTTCTTATACGAACATTACTTGAACGATGTGCAACAGTGGAAGAGGCAATTGAGCTTTCTCAGGATATTTCTCTTTGTGGGAATACTATTTTTTTAATTGCCGACGAAGAAGGAAATGCTGCAATAATTGAATATTATGGAGCTCAAAAACATGTTACACACGTTGTTAAAGATGATGCATCTCCATTTCTCGGGTTGTTCTCGACAAATCACTATATTTCGTCTGAAATGGCAAAGTGCGATGATAAAATTATGGAGAATTCTTTGGTACGATTTAATATCATAAAGAATTTCTTCGAGAGAAGAAAAGAAGGAATAGGGTACTCGGATATCGAGAACTTATTATCCACACCTTATCCAGAGGGACTTTGCCTTCATTTCTATGACGAGTACCTAGGAACATTGAGATCTGTGATTTATGATGCAACGGAAAAGGGATTATTCGTTTCTTTTGGTTCCCCTGTAAAAAACCCAAGATATCATATTAATTTTAATTCTTTGCCGCGACTATATGAGGTCTCCATCCCTCTTGAAAAAGCAGATTCAGACTTTTGGAAGTTTATATAAAAGTTCTATGGGAGGCCGTTTAGGAACGGCCTCCTTTATTTATATAGTAAATTGCTAGAGACGATGTACTCCTGCTGCAATAAATGAGAAACCAGCCTTGGTCAATGCTTCTGCAGTGCTGTTTACTGCTTTATGTTTTAAAAGATAGTTTAAAGAAAGGGCATTCCAATCTCCAGAAGCTTCAATTTCCTTTTTATCTCTGAAATAATCCAGAATGTCTGATGGATGAGTAAGCTGTTCTTCGTCTTCTGGGTTTCCACCCTCATGTTTGGCAGAGATATTAGGTATAGTTTCCACGAGTTTAAGTAAATCCTCTCTTCTGTTATAAGGTTGTAGGACGATACTTTTCCACGTTTCAGTAATGTGGTGTTCTATCCGAACTTGCTCTTCAAGTTTAAGCTCTTTGCGGATAGCAGCTGCTTTAGCAAGATGTTCAACATCGATAGAGTTAGAAAGATTAAAGCCAGCGAGTGGCGTTGATCCATCTTCTCTCGCGAAAAGTCGAGCTGCTAATAATGTCCACAAAACTGCATAGGGATTATCATTTCCCATAAAAACGGAAATTTTAAATCGAATGTTTACTCCCAATTTATAGAGGAGATATCCGAGAAAAACCGTTCCGGGATTGATGTTCAGAACTTCATCTACTCCGTAATTTACGTAATAATAAAGAACTTCATCTATCCATTTAAGAGGATGCCCATTAGGCTGTCCGATACCACCAAAATATCCCGTAATAGTAGCTGGTCCTCCTAAGTGAATGTTAGAACCGTCTGTTCCTTTTGTATCTAATGTTTCTACGCAACTTGCCCCCAATATTTTTATGGCTGCTCTGACAGCTGGCAAATCTCCATTATCTGCTTCTTGTTCTTTCATTTTTCGAACGCGAATAAATCGACCTGGAAGAATCTCTCCTTTTTCTATCGCTTGTTTTGCTTCTGCTATGAGCCATGGAAAATATTGAAGGGCACTAATCTCTAATGTCGGGGCTTTTGTTTCGTCATAACTCCAAACTGGACGATCAGGAGCTATACGAGAACGATACTCCGAAAGAGAAATAAAGCGCCCTTCCTCTTTGATGCCTGCAAGCCACTCCAAATCTTTGACATAAGAACATTGAATTCGTTCCAGTTTTTTAACAAGGGTATCGATTTTTCCAGCTTCGCATGCTTTTTCGTTGATCTCAGCTACTGTTCCATATTTGGAAACGACTCTGCGTAGATCAGATAAAGAAGCATTGTGTGGATCAGTGAGAAAGTTATTAATATCCTCAAGAATAGCAGGGGTGATACTGAATTCTTGGTGGGTCATATCTAAACTCCTCCTCACATATGAAATGACATTCCCTATGAAGCCAGACTATTCAGAAAAATTATTAATAGCTTAATTTTAACAAGTAATAGTAGATATTACAAAAATCCTTAGTGAGTAACAATCGAAATAATGTCAGAAAGAAGAGCTTGTCCTGTCTCTTCTCTCCCCGCCCCAGGCCCTATTATTGTTACATCCTTAAGATTATCAGTTGTCAGTGTTATTGCGTTTGTTGCACCATTAACTCCCGATAGAGGATGGGAAAAGGGAAGGGAGACAGGAGCGACGGAGGCAAAAATCTGCCCCGAATTTTGTACTATTTTCGCTACAAGCTTTATACGTTCGTTTTGGGAAAGAGCTTTTTCTATATCTTTTCGTTTCAAGCCAGAAATCCCCACTCGGGATATATCTTTTAGGGAGATATATTTTCCCATGAAGACACTCGCAATAATTTGAACTTTTACGGCAGCATCCCAGCCGTCAACATCACCTTCAGGATTTGCTTCTGCATATCCGAGAGCTTGAGCTTCTTTAAGGGCATCGTCATATTCCAGCCCTTCTTCCATGCGTGTAAGAATGTAGTTTGTTGTTCCGTTAACGATACCTTGCACCTCAGTAATATGGCATCCAGCCATGGATTCTCTCGCTAAATTGATTGCTGGTGTGCCACTTAAAACTGTTCCTTCAAAACGATACTTGCTTTTATGTTCAGAAGCAATTTTTAAAAGGTCTTTCAAAGCTAAAGATGCCGGACCTTTATTACTTGTAACAACGTGACGTCCTCTTTGTAACGCTTTTTTTGTAACAGACAGCCCTGGTTCACCGCTTTTTAAATTAGTTGGAGTTACGTCTATTACAATATCTACTTCAGGTAGACAAACGGTTTCTTCAGGGGTAATAGTACAAGGTCCGAGAATTTGATCATGGTTTATTTCATCAAGAAGTTTGGATAGTGACAACCCATTAGGATCAACACGGCTTCCCTTACTTTTTGTAACTACGGCTATTGTCTTGAAACGGAATCCAAAGTGGCTAAAAAGGTTTTCTTCTTCTCGTACTAAAATACGTGCAAGTCCTTGACCTACATTGCCAAAACCAATAAAACATAGTCCCCAAACCTTCATAATTTCATTCCTCTTTTCATCGTAAAATAAAAAAGCCGGGGATCTCCATATAAAGCGGAGACCCCCGGCTGAAGTTTCGAAGCAGAGCGAACTAATCGCCCGCCACTCCAGGAGGGTCTCCGCATGTCGTCATAGTAGTTATTGTTACGTTGTTATTGTTATGTAACTGAAACACGAATACTCCTCCTTTCAGACGTTAAAAATTTTAAAGAAGGTAACATAATGTTTGATTCATGTCAATTGGAATGTCGTTGATTTATTGAAGTATGAGGAAGTAATGTGTCCAGGTGATATATGTATTTGTAAAAGATGAAATTGGGATATTTTATTGATTGAAAAAAATTTCTTGACAAATATACAGAAAACCTGTATGCTTACCAAGCTGCAGAAAAGTCGCAGTAAAAACATTTTAGGAGGCAACATCTTGACACAAGGAACAGTAAAATGGTTTAACGGCACAAAGGGCTATGGTTTTATCACAGGTGAGGACGGAAAGGATTATTTCGTTCATTTTAGCGCCATCCAGGTTGATGGTTTTAAGACTCTTGATGAGGGACAGCAGGTTTCTTTCGATATTGAGACCGGCAAGAAAGGTCCTCAGGCTGCCAACGTTAAACCTCTGTAAGATAATTTTACATTGATTTTAGGCAGAAGATAGTTAAAGACGCCCTTCAAGGGCGTCTTTTTTTATATCTTTTTTTGAGATTTTCTCTGGTGTTTGATGTCATTTTCAGTGATAATAATTAAAAAATAGAGTT
>Ga0172378_10000019_pt1 | contig 117831 bp, 102 predicted proteins | sample GrowelOW332metaG_FD_119755 | JGI IMG/M metagenome (GOLD analysis project Ga0172378, IMG submission 119755) | Groundwater microbial communities from an aquifer near a municipal landfill in Southern Ontario, Canada - Pumphouse #3_1 metaG | ecosystem: Environmental > Aquatic > Deep subsurface >... | reverse complement strand
GCTTTCGCCCATTGCGGAAGATTCTTAGCTGCTGCCTCCCGTAGGAGTCTGGACCGTGTCTCAGTTCCAATGTGGCCGTCCACCCTCTCAGGCCGGCTACCCATCGTCGCCACGGTGGGCCTTCACCCCGCCGTCTAGCTAATGGGACGCGGACCCATCCCCCGGCGGCCCCTCGGGGCCTTTCCCGCAACCGGCCTCCGCCCGTTGCGTCTCATGCGGTATTACCCTGCGTTTCCGCAGGCTATCCCCCACCGAAGGGCAGGTTGTCCACGCGTTACTCACCCGTCCGCCGCTCTGGGGCCCCGAAGGGCCTTGCCGCTCGACTTGCATGCTTAAGACGCGCCGCCAGCGTTCGTTCTGAGCCAGGATCAAACTCTCCGTCATATAGGTACGGGGCCGAAGCCCCGCCATATCCAACTAAGTTCTCCCCCAGTCCTTCGCTCCCCGGCGCCTTCCGACGCCGGAAACTCTCGAACGCGGCTTCAATATTCTCTCTGCCTCGTTTTGTCCGAATCTGAATTGACTAGGAAGCCCTTGTGCTTCCTTGACTGCGGGCCCCTCGCGGAGCCCTTCCTTCTCTTCCCTGCGCTCGTCGATTTCATAGATCCAAGGACGTCGGCCTCCGCTTCCGGAGCCTCCGCCGCGCCCCCCGATTCCGGAAGACGCCCGGCCATCCTACCAGATTCCGCCTCGCGCTGTCAACCCCCCAGGGCCTCCCTCGCTTCGCTTCCTCCGTCCAACCTCCGGAGACTCCCGCCCCCCTCGGTCTCAAGCCGAACAAGCTGGGATACTAGCTTTTTCACACGAACTTGTCTAGTGGGTTTTCTACAAAAATATGAGGAACCGAAAAAAAACAAGGAAAAAGACGAAGAATCCTGAATCCATTGAAAAAAAACGACGCATGACTTGCAATGGAACCGCCGGATAGATACGCTTGCGACATCGCACCGAATAGATTGAAAGCCGGGAGTAGAGTCAGAAATGGAAAAAGACCTCAGCAAGGGCAGTCCTGTACGGTTGCTCCTGTCGTTCACTTTGCCGCTTCTCGCAGGCAACATTTTCCAGCAGTTCTATAGTATGGTAGATACGTTCGTAGTGGGAAGATTCGTCGGAGTAGAAGCGCTTGCCGCACTGGGCGCCACCGGTGCCATGGCCTTCCTCGTCCTCGGTTTCGTCGGCGGTCTGACGGCAGGCTTTTCCGTCATCATCAGCCAGAGATTCGGAGCCGCGGATCCTAGCGGCATGAAAAAAGCGACGGCGATGTCGATCATTACCGCATTCGGCCTGTCCGTGCTCCTCACGGTTCTGAGCATGACCACATCGATGCCGTTGCTTCGATTGCTCGGAACTCCAGGCAACATCATCGAAGACGCCAATACATACATATCCATCATCTATGCGGGTGTCATCGCCACCATATACTATAATTTGTTCGCCTCGATGCTCAGAGCTCTCGGAGATAGCAAATCGCCGCTCTATTTCCTGCTGATCGCCTCGGCACTGAACATCATTCTTGATCTCGTATTCGTAATCAGATTCGATCTTGGATGCGCAGGAGTCGGATTCGCCACGGTAATCAGCCAGGCGGTATCCGCTCTTTGCTGCCTGATCTATATCAGGAAACGGTATCCGCAGCTGAATCTTTCCCGGCAGGATTGGATCATCGACTGGGTCATGATCAGAAGACTGCTCCGCATCGGCATCCCGTCAGCGCTCCAGTTCTCCGTCTGTGCCGTCGGAGTGCTGATCGTGCAATCGTCGATCAATCAGCTTGGCTCCGATGCTGTCGCCGCATACAGCGTAGGTACGAAAATCGAGAATCTGATCGCTCAACCGCTTTCCACGCTCGGTATGGCGATGGCGACATTCGCAGGCCAGAACCTGGGTGCAGGAAGACTTGATAGAATAAGAAAGGGAGCGAAGCAAGGGACAATGCTCAGCATCGGTTTCGCCGTGATCGGACGAATCATCGTCATGCTGGCTGGACAATGGATAGTCGGACTGTTCATCACATCCGGAAAAACACAGGTGGCGGCGGACGCCTCCCTCTATCTGGAGATTGCTTCCACCTTTTTCATCCCTCTCGGACTGATATTCATATTCAGAAATACTTGCCAAGGAGCCGGAAGCGGTTTGATACCGCTACTCTCATCGTTGCAGGAACTGTTGTTTCGCGCACTGGTAGCGGTTACTCTCGTCGGCCCGCTCGGATATCGAGGAATCTGTCTCGCAAGCCCGATCGCATGGATCGCCGCGACCGTATTGCTGCTTGTAGCCTATGCGTTGCAAATGAAACGGCTCGAGGATTTGCCCGCAACCACCGCCAAGACCAAGCCTGTTTGAATCGAAACCGTCACATTCCGCTCTACATATCGTATGACGACGGACAGCGATGCACGTCCGTCACAACAAGGAGGGCGACATGAGACTGTACAGTCATGTCAGTCGGGGATATTCAGGACAGCAAGTAGGGATCGAAGCTGACCTTCGCAATGGGTTTCCCGGTTTCGACATTGTGGGACTGCCGGACGGTGCCATCAAGGAATCCCGACATCGAATCCGCTCCGCGCTTCGCAACAGCGGCTTCAAGTTCCCGCAGGAACGGGTACTTGTAAATCTTGCGCCCGCAGACTTGCCGAAAGGAGGCTCTCAGATCGACCTTGCCATCGCGGTATCGCTTGCCATCGCAGTCATGAGGACATATCGGAATGCGGACATCCCCATGCTGATCGTCGGAGAACTGGGGCTTGACGGTACTATTCACCGCACCAGCGGAATCGCCGCCGCATTGACATGCGCAAAGCGCAACGGTTGTTCGACGTTCGTCTATCCGAAAGTCTGCGGAGCGATACACGACGACAAACTGACCTGCATCGGAGTCTCGAATCTCGGAGAAGCGATACAGCTGATCGTCGGACATCTGCATGCGCATCCTCCCGAAGACGGCCTTTTCCACGGGTGGCCGATTGCAAAGGAAGATGCTGCCGAAGGCGTGACGAATCCTTTCGAAGGCGTGGTCGGGATGCAGGAAACGATCCGTGCGATGGAGATCGCTGCGGCAGGACGGCACGATCTACTGCTCTTCGGTCCACCGGGAGCCGGAAAGACGATGATGGCTACTCGACTGAAATACTTCCTTCCCCCGCTTTCGGAACGTCAAGCCGAAGAAATTGCAGTTATCTATTCGAATCTGCGATATATGGAAGCGCCGAAGACTCCCCCGCAACGGATGCTGTCTCACAACACGTCGGCGCGCGCCTTTTTCGGAGATGCCGGACACGGTATTCCCGGGGAGGCGTCGCTCGCCCACTACGGACTGCTGTTGCTTGACGAACTTCCTTCGTTTTCTGTCAAGTTGCTGGATATGGTCAGGAGAGTCTCCGACTGCGGACGGGTGGAAGAATCAGGAGGCTTTGAGGAAACTTCTTTTTTCCCTGCGAAATTCCAGATAGTAGCTACGATGAATCCCTGTCCTTGCGGCGGACTCGGACAAACGCAGGCATCCTGCGTCTGCTCCGCGAACGCGATTCGACGGCATTGGGCGAAGATCGGAACGCCCTTGCTTGACAGATTCGAAATCCGCCTTCCAGTAGTACCGGAAACGAAACTGGAGGAGTTTCCCGATGTCGAGCGAGCCCGCATCGCATTTGATTCGGCGAAGAGCCGCATATCGGCAGCGGTCGAACGACAGAACGCATTCTGGGCGAACGAACCGGATATCGAACGCAATGGCGATGCCGTCAAATTCGGCAACACGGGCATTCCGCCGCAAATCGGCCGCATATTGGATCGACTGTCGAAGATACCGGAGCTTGCAGGCAGGAGTGCACGGGGGATGCTGTCCACAGCACTTGTAGCACAGACGATCGCCCAAATCGCCGACCATGACATTCCGAGCGACGAGGAGCTGGAAGAGGCGGTCAGCTATCAGCAGTACGGATTGAGGGATATCTATTGGCGCGAAATATAGACGGAACAGAAGTGTTTGCATCTCATAGGATTACATGGAAACAAATATCAGATCGCAAGAATTTGCCGAAAGATTTCTCTTCGATAGTTGACAGACAATCCCACAACCTGTTATATTCCATCACGTTGCGAGACAAGGGGGCCGCTAGCTCAGCTGGTAGAGCAACGCCCTTTTAAGGCGTGGGTCACAGGTCCGAATCCTGTGCGGCTCATTGGACTCCAACGGAAAGTCCAGGGCTTTTCCCACGGAGCGAAAGAACGATCATGTCTCCATCGTCTAGTGGTTAGGACAACGGGTTTTCATCCCGTCAACAGGGGTTCGACTCCCCTTGGAGATGGATAGCGGGCTGTTTCAAAATATTGAAACAGCCCGTTTTCTCTATTGAGAGCCATTTTGGAAGCTGAACATCATGTAGTCTAGACGGCATCCTCGAGCAACTCGAGTTTCAGTCGTTTGATCGTGTGGTTCTCCACGGAACAGATGGTAAAACGGCATCCGTCCACCACGATCGGTTCGATGGAATTTACGTCCTCGTCCGGAATTTCCCCCATGGCATCAATGACGAACCCTCCGATCGTCGCCTGGTCCTCGCATTCCAGAGAAAGGCCAAGCTCCTCGTTCAGCTCGTCGATCCGATAGTGGCCATCGATGCGCCAGACATTCTCGGCAAGCTGGTCGATGTGTGGCTCCGACTCCCCATGCTCTCCGCCGACGTTGCCCATGATTTCTTCGACGAGATCCGTCATGGTAACGAGGCCGGAAAAGCCGCCGTATTCATCCAGAACCAGAGCCAGACGCTGTCCGTCACGCTGCATCTGCTTGAAAAGCTCGTCGATCTTCTTCGTCTCCGGGACAAAATACGGAGCTTGGATCAACGGAGCGATGTCGATTCCGTCGAAACCGCATCGTCTCGCTTCTTGAAACACATCCTTGATCTTGACGACTCCCACGACATGATCGAGGTCGCGTTCATATACGGGCACCGAACTGAACCGACTGTCCAGCAACTGTTCCAGACATGCAGACGGAGCATCGGTGACATTCACGGCGAATACGGAAGTCCTCGGGGTCATGATCCTGAACGTTTCGGTATCGTCGAAGTTGAATATGCTCGTGATCATGTCTTTGCCTGTCTCGTCGATCAAACCGGCACGATGGCCGGCGGCAAGCAACGACTTGATGTCATCCTCCGAATACTCCGTCTCGAGATGGTTGTCTTTCATTCCCGTGATTTTCATCAGAACGGAGACAGACGTCGACAGCAACCAGACGAACGGAGCCGTAATCTTCGATACGACATGGATCGTGCGGACGGAGAACAGCGCATAGCGTTCGGCATGGAGCAAGGCCACACGTTTGGGAAACAGCTCGCCGAAAACAAGTGTGAAATACGAAAGCAGCAATGTCACGAGGACCATCGCCACTTTCTGCGCATACGGGATACCTATTTTCGCAAGAAATGCGCCGACATCATCGGAAAGCGCCGTCGCGGCAGAAGCGCTTGCCAGAAAGCCAGCGAGCGTAATCGCGACCTGTATGGTCGAAAGGAATTGATTTGGATGTTCAAATTGGTCTACCAGCAAGCTCGCGCGGCGATCGCCATTCTCAACGAGTTGCTTGATTTTGTTCCGGTTCACCGAAACGATCGCCATTTCTGCGGCGGCAAAGAAAGCGTTGATCAGAACCAACACAGCCAAAAAAACAAATTGCATCGTCAACGACGTACTAGGGCCAGGGTCGTCCATAGGACAAAAACACCTCCATCGATAGGAATATTATTTTTACAATACTATGAAATTGGTTATCGGACAAGATGTCGGCTTGCGATCTTCGGAACCGAAATCATTGACAGTGGCGGACTTCCTTGCAAAGATACACTCACAGGAGGGATACAGATGGACGAAGTGACGATCGCCGTGGATCGGCAGCGGAAATTTTTTCTGACCGGGACCACGCTGGACGTATCATGGAGGAAGCGACAGCTCAAGAACTTGAAGGATGCGCTGAAAGGCCATGAAGCCGCGATTCTCGATGCGTTGCGGGAAGATCTTGGAAAAAGCAACTTTGAAGGTTATGAGACGGAACTCGGAGTGGTACATACGGAAATCAACCATATGCTCAGGCATCTGAACCGCTGGACGAAACCTCGGAGAGTCCGTACTCCGATCATCCATTTCCCCTCCTCAAGCAGAATATTTGCAGAACCTCTAGGAGTGGCCCTGATCATGTCCCCATGGAACTATCCGCTTCAGCTGACGTTGGCGCCACTAGCCGCGGCGATTGCCGCCGGCGACTGCGCGGTCATCAAGCCTTCCCGCTACAGCGCAAGGACAGCGGCTGAGATCGAACGCTTGATAGCCGAAACGTTCGATCGGGAATTCATCACGGTCTTCCAAGGCGGAAGCGAAATGAACACGAAGCTGCTGGACAACCGGTTCGACATGATATTCTTTACAGGAAGTCCTGCCGTCGGAAAGGTGGTCATGGAAGCTGCTGCGAAGCATATTACGCCTGTCACGCTTGAACTGGGAGGGAAAAGCCCCGTGATCGTCGACCAGAGCGCCGACATTCCGCTCGCGGCGACTCGCATAGCATGGGGCAAGTTTCTCAACGCAGGACAGACCTGCGTCGCCCCGGACTATGTCCTGGTGCATCGGACCAAGGAGCGGGAGCTCCTTTCGGAACTGAAAACAGCGATCAACCGTTTCTATGGCTCCGACCCCTTGCATAACGACGAATATCCGAAAATCATCAACGGGAAACACTACAGAAGACTGTGCGGACTGCTTGGAGACGGAACGATCTTTTTCGGCGGACAGCAGATCGAACAGCTGGAAAAAATCGCCCCGACGATTATGACTGAAGTTTCACTTTCGTCGCCGCTGATGACCGACGAAATATTCGGCCCGATCCTCCCCGTGATCCCGTACGACTCGTTCGATGAGGCTGTCGCCCTGATTAGAAGCAAGGAAAAGCCTCTTGCGCTCTATCTGTTCACCAAAGACCGACGCATGATCGACTGGACGATGCGACATCTTTCCTTCGGAGGAGGTTGCATCAACGACACAGTAGTCCACCTCACGAACCCGAACATGCATTTCGGAGGAGTCGGGCAAAGCGGTATGGGAAGCTACCATGGAATCCGTGGATTCGAAACGTTCAGCCATCTGAAAAGCGTTCTGAAGAAGGCGAACTGGCTCGATCTTCCGATACGATACCCGCCGTACGGAACCAAGCTGGCGGTGATCCGACGGCTCATGAAATGAGTCGCCGGCAACCGCTGTCCCTTAAAATCATCGGGACTGACTCGCAAGATCCGAATACCACTGGGCGGTCAGCGCATCGATCTCCTCCATGTTCCGCATGTCCGATCGGGAATGGAAGGAGCGGGAGTCATAGACGGCTTTCGCATAGAGCAGGAGCATGATCGCTTCCTGTCTGTCTGTCATTTCCGACAGAGCGACGGACGAATAGAACGGTTTCTGTTTCGGACCTTCCTTGCCCTCGTACTGGCAGTATCTGTCGAAGTTCGTCCCGTCGGTGGAATTCCACTTCTGCTGCTTCTTCATGATTTCAGCGATTCGGCGATCCTTGTTCCAGTTCCGCTTCCAGAGCATTTCGGCGAGCGCCTGATACGTTCCGGGGTATATGACATCGGCAGGAATCGTATCCACGGCAGCCCTGGCGAAGGAGATGGCACGCTGAGAGTCTCCGAACGATATCGGTTTGCCGGGAAGCTGGTCGTACAAACTCGCAAGGACGTACCACGTTTCGGAAGAATCGAGACAATCGAAATCATCGACGACCTTCCTCAGATCGTTGAGCATCGGCTTCGCCTTGGACAGGGAGTTCAACGGCCCTTTCGTCTGTCCCCACCGACCGATATTGGAGGCCCTCCACAGATATCCCATCGCCGTCGGTTCTTCGTCGATGGAAGCTTCGGCATATTCCTGACCAAGTTCATATGCGGAGAACCGGCCGTCCTTGTCGGTTTTCTCCAGATCGTCGCCAAGCGTCACTTGGACACGAGCCAGCCGCCACAGGATCTGTGCCCGCTCCTCCGCTGTTTCGGCAAGGCGAAGCAGGCGTTCCAGCTCCGCCTTGCAATCGGAGGGACGATCGAGCAGATAGTAGGCATCAGCTTGCGAAAGATCGATTGCCGCGGACACGGAACTCACAGCCAGAAAGGCGACCAGCACCGAGAAAAAGACCCTCTTGACTTCCATACGCTCCCCTTTTCGGATTTCCAATGACTTCATCATCGCCTTGCGCCAAGCGGGTTGTCAAGAATGAATTAATTTTTCACGAAATGACTAGAAACTCCGCTAAAGTTTCGCTAATTCATATTTACGAAATCGGAACGAACCGATATCATGGAAGTCGATTGTCATGGGGAGAGATACAACGCATCCGCACATTTTTAAGCCGAAGCCACTGGTTTCGTTCTATTGGTTGATCTGGTTGCTACGAGGGATGCTCGTAGGACTGGTCATCGGTCCAGCGATGTATCTTCTGTCCAGGATGATCTACCAAATTGGTGTGGTCAGGACCGAGCATCCGCTGATCATGATTTTCATGCCGTTTGGAGCCGCAGCGACGGCGTGGCTGTTCAAAAAGACCGGGGCATATCTCCGCGGCGGTACGAACCTTGCCATAGAAAAAATCAATGAACGGATTCTGGCAGCCATCAAAGTCTCCAATCGACCTTTCCATAACGAGAGTGTTCCGCAGAAAGGGGCCGTACTGACGCCGAAGATCATTCCGCTGATGTACGCCAATACTGCTATCTCGCATCTCGTCGGCGCATCTTGCGGCAAGGAGGGTGCAGGAATCCAGATCGGCACAGGAATCGCAAGTGCGATGGACTGGCTCGAGCAGAAGCTCCGACATATGCTGGGACGGCCGGCCGAACCCTCCGACAGGATCGACATCAACGGAATCTGGCTGATCACCGGAGCCGGCGCCGCGTTCGGAGCGCTGTTCAACGCCCCCATGGCAGGAACCTGGTTCGGCATACAGTTCGCCAGCCCGAGGGTCACCCGCACCGAAGCGTTCCTTCCCTGTACCGCCGGAAGTTTTACCGCAAGTATCATATCCCAGGCTCTTGGCAACAAACCAATTTCACTCGGCGTCCCTATGGAATCGGTCGAATTCGGACTTGTTCCTCTGATCGTCGTCTGTCTCGCCGGAGTGTTGTTCGGGCTTCTCAGTCTGCTGTTCTGCACTACTGCGCAGGTGTTCAAGCATTTCTTCACGAAACTGACAAACAACATGCTTCTTCGATCCCTGTTCAGCAGTCTCGCGACATTGCTGGCGACCGGCATCCTCTACTTCGCGACAGGCTCCACCGCTTACAATGGTCTGAGCGCATCGCTGTTTTCCAATGCCGCAGCCGGAGAAACGACATGGATCGATCCTGTTGCGAAACTTCTTCTCACTGCCTTGTCCATATCCGCAGGATTCAGTGGCGGCGAAATCATTCCTCTGATGGTCATTGGAGCCACTACGGGATCGTTGCTAGCACAAGTGTTCTCGCTTCCCGTCTCGACGATGACGGTCCTCGGCGCCATCGGAACGCTGAGCGGCGGAACAAAACTTCCGCTCGTATGCTTCCTTCTGAGCCTTGAACTCTTCGGGTTCTCGAACGCAGCTCTGGTGTTCACCACCTGCATGTTCGGCTGCATCTGCTCCGGCAGAAGCGGTATCTACCCGAGCCAGAAGGATCCTTTCGCCTGAGATGACGACAAATCCTTGAAAAACCTCAAACGCCGTATTGACAAGAGGGTTGGCTCATATTAATATATGAACACTTGCTCATATATTGAAGTGTACTTGAACATAGGGAGTTGATCCATGAAGCGTACTTGGAGAATCGATGGTCTTGACTGCGCGAACTGCGCGGCGAAGGTCGAGCATGCGGTCGGCAAGATCAATGGCGTCGCGGAGGCGCGGCTGGACTTTATGAATTCGAAGCTGACGGTGACGACGGGACAGGACATGGAACCGTCCTTCTGGCATTCCGTCGAACGAAAAGCGATCGAAACAGAACCCGACATAACCATGACGTGCAACGAGACAGGAGGAACGGCATCGGTTCGCACTTTGCGAGCGCAGGGGGACGCTTCGTCAGTCCACCATGACGATCATGAACATGACCACCATCATGATCATGACCACCACGGCGGTGCTTGCGGTTGCGGTCATGTTCATGGGGAAGACGATTCCTTGGAATGCGGATGCGAGCGGAAAGTCGCCTCGCTTGGAAACGCTGGGCATCCCGCAGGGTGTACATGTCCGCTGTGCAGCGGTGAAAAATGCGCGGTACAAGTCTGTGTTCGCGAAGGGAACACATGGCTCAACGCGGATCTTGCACGGATCGTTACTGCGCTCGTGATGTTCATCGTCGGCAAGATCATTTCCGGCATTGCCGGAGATGTCCTGGCGATTGCCGCATACCTGCTTGCGGGCTACGATGTACTGTGGCGGGCGATCAAGAATATTCTCAAAGGAAAGATATTCGATGAAAACTTCCTCATGTCAGTCGCGACGATCGGCGCCGCGATCATCGGTGACTATGCGGAAGCCGCAGCTGTCATGATATTCTATCAGACGGGAGAATACTTCCAGGATGCGGCGGTACGGCGTTCGAGGAAATCAATCTCGGAGTTGATGGATATCCGTCCGCAGACCGCGACCGTCGTCAGGAACGGGATCGCCTCGGTCGTCGACCCGACGACGATCCAAGTGGGAGAGATAATCAGGCTCCTCCCGGGCGACAGAGTCCCTCTGGACGCCGTCGTCACTTCAGGTTCCTCGTTCATCGACACGATGGCGCTGACTGGAGAACCTGTGCCGAGGAAGGCGGAAATAGGAGATGAGCTGATCAGCGGATGTGTCAATACCTCCGCGATGCTAGAAGCGAAGGTCGAACGCCGGTATGAGGACAGCACGGTAAGCAGAATCCTGGAGCTTGTCGAGGATTCAAGTGGAAGAAAAGCTCCGAGCGAGCAGTTCATCACGAAGTTCGCCCGTTACTATACCCCTGCGGTTGTCGTATCGGCGGTATTGCTAGCTATATTGCCGCCGTTGCTTGGGTTCGGACAGTTCAGCGAATGGGTATACCGAGCTTTGGTATTCCTGGTGATCAGCTGTCCCTGCGCGCTTGTTATCTCCATCCCGCTTTCCTATTTCGGAGGGATCGGAGGAAGCGCCCGTAAAGGGATCCTAGTAAAGGGAGGCAATTATCTCCAGGCGCTCGCAAAGGTGGATACGTTCGTATTCGACAAGACAGGGACCATCACCGAAGGGGTGTTCAACGTCCAGCATGTACAGCTGTACGACGACGGATACGACGAACAGACACTTCTGGCATATGCAAGCGCCGCGGAACGGATGAGCAACCATCCGGTCGCAAAAGCAATAGTCGCCGCATCGAAGGCAAAGCCGCTTGACGCCACATCCGCCGAAGAATTCGCAGGGAAAGGCATCAAGGCGCTAGTGGGTTCGCATACGGTCCTTGCAGGAAACCTGAAACTGCTTTCACAGGAGCGTATCCCCGCTCCTGCCCCGTCCAACGAGATCGGGACTGTGGTATTCGTCGCGATCGACGGAACCCTTGCAGGAAAAATCGTTGTAGCGGACAAGATCAAGGATAGCGCACGACAGGCGATTTCCAGATTGAAGAGACTCGGGGTCGTCAGGACGGTCATGCTCACCGGAGATTCGAATTCGAATGCGACCCAGGTTGCCCGTGAAGTCGGAATCGACGAGGTTCATGCTTCGTTGCTTCCCCAAATGAAAGTCGATGAACTCGAAAAAGTCATTGCGGCCGGGAACGGCACGCTCGCATATGTCGGAGACGGCATCAACGACGCACCGGTGCTTGCCAGGGCCGACATCGGAATCGCGATGGGCGCCATGGGAAGCGATGCCGCGATCGAGGCGGCTGATGTCGTGATCATGACCGACGATCTGGACAGAGCCGCCGATGCAATGCTGATCGCACGGAAGACCAACAGAATCGTCATGCAGAACATCGTCTTCGCGCTAGGGGTGAAAGCCGTCGTGCTGTTGCTCGGCGCACTGGGGATCGCGGGAATGTGGATGGCGGTGTTCGCGGACGTCGGCGTCGCGGTCATCGCGATCATCAATGCGATGCGTGCGCTTCGAGTCAGACGCATGGCGTGACAGGGCACAGGTGTTCCATGGGGCGACAGCAAGTCGCCCCGTTTTTTTGACAAATATCCGCTTGGCGACTCGTCCACGGATAGTACTTAACAAGCGGAGCTGCTTCATGGTACAGTAGCCCAGCTAAACGAGGAATTGATATGGACGAACGACTGATCAGGAATATCGGCATCATGGCGCACATCGATGCGGGAAAGACGACCACCACGGAACGCATCCTGTACTATACGGGGGAGAATCATCGCATCGGAGAAGTCGACAACGGCGAAGCGACCATGGACTGGATGGAGCAGGAGCAGGACCGGGGGATTACCATCAGTAGCGCTGCGACCACCTGTTTCTGGAAAGAGCACCAGATCAACATCATCGATACGCCGGGACATGTGGACTTTACTGCGGAGGTCGAGCGCTCGCTGCGGGTCCTTGACGGTGCGGTCGGCGTCTTTTGCGCCGTAGGAGGCGTAGAACCACAGACCGAGACGGTCTGGAGACAGGCTGACACATACAAGGTTCCTCGTATCGCGTTCGTCAACAAAATGGATCGCCTCGGAGCCAATTTCCCCGAAGTACTCGAAGAAATGAAATCAAAGCTTGGTGCGAATCCGATTCCTCTCTTCATTCCTGTAGGGGTCGAGTCGGACTTCAAAGGCGTGATCGACCTTCTGAGAATGGAATACCTGACGTTCGACCAAAACGACCAGGGAGCGACGGTCCTCCGACAGACCATTCCCGAGGAACTGCTGGAAGAGGCTTCGATGTGGAGGGAATCGTTGATTGACGCGGCGGCGTCGTTCAGCGATGAAATCACCGAACTATATTTCGACGGCAAGGAGATTCCCGTGAATCTGGTCCTCGCAACATTGCGAAAAGCGACCATCGAGCGGCAGATTCTGCCGGTATTCGTCGGTTCATCCTTGAAAAATATCGGTGTGCAGCCGTTGCTCGATGGCATCGTCGATCTTCTGCCCTCCCCGACCGATGTCCCTCCGATCAAGGGAGTCTCCGCAAAATCCGGCAAGGAAGTCGAAGTCAAGCATGACGTGAAAGCCCCACCTCTCGGCCTCATCTTCAAGATCCAGGTGGATCGGGAAGCCGGTCCATTGTGTTTCGTGCGTGTCTACAGCGGCGTCTTTAAAAAAGCTACGGCGGTCCTCAACATCAATAAGAAGAAGCGCGAGCGCGTGAACAGAATCCTGCGCATGCATGCCAATCGGTCCCAGGAGCTCTCGGAGCTCCAGGCAGGCGACATCGGGGTGATCGTCGGGTTCAAGGAAGCACAGACAGGAAACACGATCGGCAGCGAAGGCAACCAGATTCTCCTCGAGTCGATGAACTTCCCCGCTCCCGTCATTTCCGTGGCCATAGAACCGAAGACGATGAGTGATCAGGACAAGCTCAAGAAAGCGCTCGAGATACTTTCTCAGGAAGATCCTACGTTCACATGGAAGGACAATGCCGAAACCGGACAGCTGGTGATCAGTGGCATGGGAGAATTGCACCTCGATGTGCTGATTACACGGCTGACGAAGGAAATGAAGGTCGAGGCCCGCGTAGGGAATCCGCAGGTCACGTACCGCGAATCGATTACACAGGAAGCGAGTGGAAGCCAGTCTTTCTCGAAAGTAATCGCCGGCAAGGAGAATGCTGCCGGAGTGTCGCTGACTGTCAAGCCACTGCCTGCGGATTCCGGTACTCGATACGAGTCTTCGGTCAGCCCGAAAGCGATGCCGGCGGAATTCTTCGAAGCAATCAAAAACGGCATCGAGAATTCGTTCAGAAGCGGAATCAAATTCGGCTACGAAGCTTGCGACATGGAAGTGAAACTGACCGATGTCTCCTATAACGAACTGACTGCGACGCCGTTCGCATTCGAAGCTTGCGCCGCGATGTGTTTCGACTCTGTCTGCCAGCAGGCCGGACCGATCCTGATGGAACCGATCATGAGCGTGGTCGTGGTTGTTCCCAGCCAATACGTAGGCGATGTGATCGGCAGTCTGACTGCGAGAGGAGGAATCGTCAATAGCATGGAAAGCAGACCGGGAGCGGACCATATCCATGCGCAGGCGCCGTTGAGCAAGCTGTTTGGGTATTCAACCGCGTTGCGGTCTTCGACCCAAGGCCGAGGCACATTCTCGATGGAGTTTTCGCATTATTCGCCGAAAGTCTGATTGCCAAAGACATGAAGAACGCACCGCCAGTCGAGCCCTTGTGCTTCTTTGGGCGTGATAATCCTCGGACTCTTGCATTGAGTTTTTTTCAGCCGCTTCTGCCGAAGGGCGTTCCGGGTAGGCGGGGGCAGGTTTTCGTCTCGAGCGACTACCGAGCATCCAACGACCATTGTTCAAAATTCTGACCGCACCGAAGCCAAAAGATCCCTCCAAGTCCTTGGTGCCGATCCCCTCATACGTGCAGAATATTCCCACCTATCTTTTTGTGCTTCTGGAATTTTTTTGATGTCGAACCCATTTTCTCTTGACCGCGATATCCCTTTCAGCGATTTTTGGATAAAATATTATTGACTATTGGCAACTTTAAATGTATTATCAAATAGCAAGAAAATAATACAATTACATAATAGGTTACGTATTATACTTGCCGACAGCCAACCATATTCACAAGCAGACTATTTTTACTACATGTTTCATGCTATGATAGTCTGACAATACTTACAAGGAGTAACACAATGGCTCGAACGTACAATCTGCAAGACATCTTTGCCAGGAACTTGAAGGAACGCAGAAGGAAGCTTGGACTGACTCAGGCGCAGCTTGCGGAAAAAATCGGAGTTTCGACATCCTTCGTTACGGAGATAGAAACTTCACGTAAGGCACCATCTTTTTCCACGATAGAGAAAATTTCGAATGCAATGGGAGCGCCCAGCTGGACATTCTTCTGTGAAAGCGGGGACAAACTGCCGGGCAACTGCGATGCCGCCGACCAGTTCGCATACAAGTTCAAGCAGCAGATCGGAGAGCTTATCGACAAGCTGTTCCACGAGATCAGCGAGAACTGACGTTTTCGACATGCAGGGGGTGTTTCAGAAAAGATTCAGAGACACCCCCTTTTTCCTTACCTTGGCGATCGATTCCGGAACCTGCTGGCTCTGATCCGGAACATCAGTCGCTTTCCTCCTCTGCTTCATGGATTCGATCCATGACCGACAGCGTAGCGCTTGCATGGGAGGATGCGCTTTTTTGTGCCTTTTCGTCACTTCACGCAACAGAATACACAGGCACACCGTACCGAGCACCTCCGGAGCCCGGAGAAAAAAGTTTTTGACAACTCCGATATGTCAGCATACGATAAGAGAAATGCATTCTATGCATGGAATCGCATGATTCCGGAACGTAGAAACCGGGAGCATCGAGGAGGAACCGACATGCCGGGACAAGCCTGACATGCGGCTTGGAATCGCGCTCCGGTGGCATTGTCGCGCAGGAGGACGACGGTCCGAAGTTCGAAACGACGGACCGACGACTCCAAGCAAGGAGGAACAGTATGAGCGTAACCAGTACCGAACTGAGGAATCTAGCCATCGTAGGCCACAACGGTACCGGGAAAACCTCATTGTTGGAACAGGCGTTGTTCTACAGTGGTGTGATTTCCCGGGCCGAAAACGTCGATAGCGGAAAAACAGTCAGTGACTACACTGAAGAAGAAATTACACGCAAGATATCCATCCATGCTTCTCTAGCCTCCATGACATGGGACGGAAAAGTCCTGAATTTCATCGATACTCCGGGAACTGCGGACTTCATTGGCGAAGCCATCTGTGGTTTCCGATCCTGCGAAGCGGCCTTGATGCTGGTCGATGCTCGCGATGGCGCCCAGATCGAAACGATCAAGCTTTGGCGCAGACTGAATACCAGGAACAAACCGCGCGCCGTATTCATCAACAAGATGGATCGTGAGCGCGCTGACTATAAGAAAGTGCTCGACAACCTGAAGGAAGAGTTCAATTCGTCGTTCGTCCCGGTGACGATTCCGATCGGCGATGCCGAGAACTTCAAGGGCGTCATCAATTTGATCGAGAATCAGGCGTATCTGATCGGAACGGACGGAAAGGAGTCCATGACACAGATTCCCACTGAACTGAACGACTATGCGGAAGAGTTCAGGCTACTTCTGATAGAAGCGGCGGCGGAAGGAGCCGACGACCTGATAGAAAAGTATTTCGAAGAAGGCACGCTGACACCCGATGAAATCCGTCGTGGGCTGCGCGAAGGCCTGAACGACAATCGTGTGGTACCCGTCCTGTGCGGAAGCACGGCGAAAGGCAGCGGAATCATGTCGTTGCTCAACTTCGTGAAGAACAACTTTCCTTCTCCCGAAGGGAAGATGGAGACGACAGTCGATGCGGAAGGCACCGAAACGTCGTTGACGATATCCCAGGACTCCCCGGCGTGCGCCTATGTATTCAAGACGACGATCGACCAGTTCTCGGGAAAACTGAGTTTCATCAAGGTCGCAGGCGGAACCATTACCGCTGATACGGAACTGTACAATCCCCAGATGTCCAAGAAGGAGCGCGCGGGCAAGGTCTACCGAGCCATCGGAAAGAAACTCGTCGAAGTACCATCGCTTGCCGCCGGAGATATCGGAATCATCGCGAAAAGCAACATCACGTCGACCAATGCGACGTTGCTGTCCTCATCGGATATGAAATTCACGTTCAAACCATTGAATCTCCCCCAGCCGATCTATGCGCTCGCGATCAGCGCCAGCGACAAGAAAAGCGAAGACAAGATGAACGAAGCGCTGCACAAAGTGACAGAGGAGGATCTGACGTTCCGCGTCGAATACAACGAAGAAACGAAAGAGAATACCGTCTCAGGAATGGGTGAACTCCATATCAACATGATTCTCGACAGGATCCGCGAAAAGCAGAAAATCCAGATCAATACAAAACTTCCAAGGATCGCCTATCGAGAAACGATCACCAAGAAATCAGGAATCGCCGAATATACCCACAAAAAACAGTCGGGCGGTCATGGTCAATATGCCCGGGTACTGATTGAGATCCAACCGATCGAGCGCGGAGAATACTACACTTTCACGAATGCGATCAAGGGAGGCTCCGTATCGAAAGGCTATATTCCCGGCATCGAGAAAGGATTGCACGAAGCCATGGAGGAAGGCTTCCTGGCGGGATACCCGCTCGTCGATATCGGCGTGACGCTGATCGATGGCAAGGAACATCCTGTAGACTCGTCGGAAATGGCGTTCAAACTCGCGGCGAAAGGAGCGATGAAGGAGGCTTTGGGGAAGGCAGGCGCGGTATTGCTCGAACCATATGTCAAGCTTTTCGTCTATGTCGAGAACGAGTATCTAGGAGATATCCTTTCCGATCTTTCCGGCAAGCGAGGCCGGGTGCTCGGACAGGACGACATGGGACATATCCAGAAAATCAGAGCGGAAGTTCCGCAAGCGGAACTGCTCAACTATGCTATCGAATTGAAGTCGATGACCAGCGGTACCGGATCGTACGAACTGGAGTTCGACCATTACGAAACGCTCAACGGCAAGCTGGCGGACGACGTCATCAAAGCGGCGAAAGCCGCCCAGGAAGCCGCTCAGGACCGATAGCGTTTCACTCACAAGCGTACGAAGCCGTCGTTGCAGCCGAAAGACCGCGCGACGGCTTTCTTGTCTCTCCTATCGCTTCTCCACCCAGACTTCGCTGATTTCATATGATTTCGCAAGCCCTTTTTGCTCAAACTTCGTAGTAGGTCTCCACGGCCTCGCAGGGGCGAAACCGGCGTATGGATTGCGGAACCCCGGTACGGAATCGAACACTTGCAGCATATGGTCGGCGTACTCCTTCCAGTCGGTCACACAATAGACATATCCTCCTTCGACCAGTTTCGAACACATCATCTCGGCAAGAGGAACTTGTACCAACCGTCGCTTGTGGTGACGTTTCTTCGGCCACGGGTCGGGAAAAAAGATATGGAAACCTGCGACTGAACCATCGGGCACCATGGAGCGGAGCACCTGTACGGCGTCGAAACGCATCAATCTGACGTTCGGCAACGGCATGGTAGCGCAGGCATGGAGCAGTTTCGCGAATCCTGCAAGAAACACTTCGATGCCAAGATAATTGTATTGCGGACGATCCTTCGCGATCCGGGCGGTACTGTCCCCCATGCCGAATCCGATTTCAACGACGACCGGGTTATCGTTTCCGAAAACTGTGGTCCAGTCAAGCGGCTCCGGTCTGAACGGAATGCCATATTCGGGATAGAAGTTCTTCAACGCATCCACTTGGAATGCATGGAGATGACTTCCGCGGAGCACATAGCTCTTGACCTCGCGTCTCTGTGCTCCGTCCCGCTCCTCTACCCGTTCCAACTCCGGGATATCGGCAAATACATCAGCCTGTCTTTCTCGCATTTCAGGAAACTCCCTCCCAGCATCTCATCGGCGTTCGGCATCGGCCGGACAATCAACTATACCAGTCGCTGCAACTTCTCCAGAATAAACAGCGCCTTGTCCTTCAAGGAAATGGCCTCGGTCTTCATCTCCATGAAATTCATCCGCTTCGCATCGATCTTCACCTTCCCGCCGGACAGGCGCACCAGATCGATCAACTTGTCGATCGACAGGCTGGCAAGCCGAGAGAACTCGACGGTGACGATTCCGTTGCGCTCTGCGAGGTGGAAGATCGACAGCTTCCGGCAGATGATCTTCAGCTCGGCGATGTACAGCAGGTTCGCGACCTCTTCCGGCATCTGGCCGAACCGATCCTCCATCTCCGCGGTAAGTGACTGGAGCTGTTCCTCATCCTGGATCGAAGAAATCTTCTTGTAGATTTCGAACTTGACGGAGGGAGCCTTGATATAGCTGTCCGGAATGAAACCGCTGTAGTCTAGTTCGAGAAACACTTCCTTCTGGCTTTCCGCATCGTCACTTTTCTGCAGATCCGCGATCGCTTCGTCGAGGATACGCAGATACATGTCGAGTCCGACGGACGCCATCTGTCCGCTCTGCTCTCGTCCCAGCAGATTCCCGGTACCTCTGATCTCCATGTCCTTCATGGCGACCTTGAACCCAGCACCGAGTTCCGTATGCTCGCTGATCACTTTCAGCCGCTTGACTGCGAGTTCGCTCAGTGCGGCCGCTTCCGGATAGAACAAATACGCATAGGCTTCTTTATCGCTTCGTCCGACACGACCTCGCAACTGATACAGCTGACTTACCCCGTACATGTCGGCCCTATCGATGATGATCGTATTCACATTCGGGATATCGATGCCGTTCTCGATGATCGTCGTAGCCACAAGTACCTGAATTCCTTCGTGGACGAACCTGCGCATCGTATCCTCAAGCGCGATGCTGTCCATCTGTCCATGGGCGCTCTCGATGATCAGTTCCGGCATCCGTTTCTGCAATCCCCAGACAACTTCCTCCAGCGTCTCGATCCGATTGTGCAGGTAGAAGACCTGCCCTCCCCGCCCGACTTCGTATCGAATCGCCCGCTCGATCATGTCCTCGTCGAAATGCTGGATGACCGTCTTGATCGGTCTTCTGGCGATCGGCGGAGTCGTCAGCAACGACATGTCCCGGATCTTCAGCAGCGACATATAAAGAGTACGAGGAATCGGGGTGGCGGACAGGGAGAGGGAGTCGACCGAAGCCCGCATCTCTTTGATCTTCTCCTTGTCCTTGACACCGAAACGCTGTTCCTCGTCCACGATCAACAATCCGAGATCATGGAAGACGACATCTTTTTGCAGGATGCGATGCGTACCGAACAGTACGTCGACGCTTCCCGTTGCCAGTAGTTTCAATGTCCGCCCCTGCTCTTTCTTCGGTACGATACGGGACAGCTGCCCGGCTTTCACGGGAAAATCCCCTAGTCGCTTGAGAAAGTTCGAATAATGTTGTTCCGCGAGAATCGTTGTCGGAGCGAGAAACGCCACTTGCTTGCCACTCATGACAGCCTTGAACGCAGCCCTGAACGCGATTTCAGTCTTCCCGTATCCGACATCGCCGCAGACCAGCCGGTCCATGACGATCGGACTCTCCATGTCCTGCTTGATATCGTCGATGCAGGTCAGCTGATCCTCGGTCTCGTCGTACGGGAATGACGCTTCGAACTGAAGCTGCCAATCGGTATCCTTCGCGAAGGGGTATCCCATTGTATTCTTGCGTCGTGCATACAGCTTGATCAACCGTCCCGCCAGCTCTTCCGCCGACTTGCGAGCCTTGGCTTTCTTGTTCTCCCATCCCTGTCCGCCGAGCTTGTCAAGTTTCGGGATACCGCCTTCACTTCCGATATACCGCTGAATCAGGTTCGCCTGCTCGATGGGGACATACAGATGCTCGTCGCCGGCATAGAGTATCTTGATGTAGTCCCGTTCCTTGTCCCCCATCCGGACACGGTCGATCTTCACGAACCGACCGATACCGTAGTTCACGTGCACGACATAGTCACCCTCGTTCAGATCGACGAATGAGTCGAGAGGACTGGACTGGACATGATGGAGCATCTGAACGACCTGCTTGCGCCTGCCGAATATCTCATGGTCGCAGATGGCGATCACCTTGAGCGACGGAATAGCGAATCCCCCGGAAATCTCCCGTTCGATATATTCGATAGATGAAAACTGCTTCAGCATCTGCTCCAGTCGTTTCCGCTGCAGTTCCGTTCCTGTGAAAATCGAGATCTTCCAGCCATTGGCGGTCAGCTGTCCGAGTTCTTCGCGCAGCATGGTGAAGTTTCCGAAATATGACCGTGGGCCTTCGATATCGAACCGAAAGCTGTCGGTCCGCTGACGGGAAATATCCACGACGGTAACGCTGTCAGAGCACCGTTCCTTGAACGACGGATAGTCGAAAAGCATATCCTGCGGTCTCGTTGCGTTCCTATCGGTCAGGAAGGCAGTCCTGAACAGAGCTTTCGCCTCGACTTCCAAGGAATGGAAGGACGTTTCCAGCCGCTCATCGCCGACAAAAAAGAAATAGTCGTCGTCATGGATGTACGGGGCGACCGAATCAAGTATGACCGAATCCCGTTCTCCGAGGATGCTGATCTGGATTCTCCCCATGCTTTTGATCGTTTCTTGCGTAATTGGATCGAATAGACAGATGCGATCGATCCTGTCCCAGTCAGCATAGATTCTGACCGGATACTCCAGCTCGTGCGGATAGATGTCCAGAACTTCCCCACGCAATGAGAACTCCCCCGGAGAACTGGTACTCGGCGCACGGAAATACCCACTGTCGGCAAGACGGTTCGCAACCGTAATCGGATCGAACGGAGCGTTTACCACGAGTTCAAGTGAAGCGTCCAGAATCGATTTCGGAGAAACGACTGGCGAAACGAAAGCTCGCAGATGTGTTACGACGACGCCCTGCTTCGCATCGATGACGGACGCAAGGCGTTGCAACTGTTCATATTCCCGCTGGCTTCCCTCCCAATGACTGTACAAAGTCTTGCCAGTGGAAGGGATATAGAAAAATGGCATGTCGTCCGTCATGCCCGCGATCCGTGCGTTGCGAGAATACTTCGGTTCCTTCGCTTTCCTAGACCATCCACCGTCTGTGAACGAACCGTCCTTGAGGATCTGTAGTGCTGATTCTTCGGTAGAACAGACCGCCCAGACTCTGCCGGAAGTCTTCCGGGCGAACAGACGGAGACATTCTGCCAGAGGAAATCCGTCAAGCCCTTCGACCGACAACGGGACATGGCAGTTCCTGCAATAGCTCTTGTAAGCATCGCTGTTTTTGATATACGATTGAACGGACGCGGCGATTTGTGTCTGCATAGGCGCAATAACCCTATCACATCAACAAGAAGGTTTTCAAGCAATGAGCATTTCTCTGGACAAATCCAAGCTCGATTCCTTAGCCGAGGAAGTCCGCGCCTGCGGCGCTTTCGCGCGGCAGGTGCAGCATGACATCCATAGGAACTACAAATCAGATGGAACCGTCATCACGGAAACGGATCTTGAAGTGTCGCGAAGGATCCTCGACATGGTTGGAAGACTGTTCCCCGATGCGAACATTATCAGCGAGGAAGTGCTTACGCCATGGAAAGACGATGCGCCCTGTACGTTCGTCCTGGATCCGATCGATGGAACGGATGTCTACAGCCAGGGGCTGCCGTCATGGGCGGTAGCCTTGGGGATCATGGACGAGAACCGTGTGCCTGTCGGCGCGATGATCGACGCTCCCCGCTGGGGCATCGGATGCGACGAACTGTTCGTGCGCCTTGACCCGGGATCGCCCGATGTAACGATCAACGGACAACCGCTGGTCCTACGCGGAGACAAGGATGTCCCGCGGCAGATTACCATGGGTGCGGCAGGACAGCGTCACATGGACTTCACGAATTTCCACGGCAAGGTCAGGACGTTCGGAAGCAGTATCATCCACATGCTCTCCCCGGCCATCTATCCGCACTTCGAGGCTTGCGTCAACCAGCCATGCTACGTGTGGGACGTGTTGTCAGCACATGCGGTGCTGCTCCATGAAGGGATGCTGATGGAGTACGTGGATGGAGAACCATTTGTCTATGACGATGCATTCGTCCTGGAACGGCAGCCATTCAAGCGTCCGGTCTATGCAGGAACCAGAGCGGGAGTCGATTTTCTGCGAAAGAACCTGCCTGTCAGGTATTGACAGGCAGCAGAGGATATTTACGGCGAATTTCGCTTGCCTGTGTCGGCGTGATGCCCTCAGCTACTGACGGAAGCACTCGATGATGGTACATGCGGCCGCATCGACCCCGAAGGTTCTTCCTACTTCTCCGAGAAACGATGTGCGAACCGCCGCGAGTATGTTCACCCCCCTGGAGGCTACCGCGGCGGAAAACGATGGCGCCAACCCCCCTCCCGACAATTCGATTCTCCCGATTTCGTCGAACACGATATGGGTTGCGATTGCGATCTGTTCCATAATTTTCGAATTAGCCCAGGAAAAGACAGCAGGATCGACAAAGAATCTCCCGAACGCTATGGAGTGGGGAAACTCCAGCTCGGACATCAGCAGCCGGGCCTCCCCCGTCGCAAGATCCTGAAGCACGTAGCGATCTTTCGGCAACCCCGGATCGACGGGCGTCGTCGCGAAACCGCCAATTCGAACGCCATCGATGGTTCGCAGACGTTCGATCTCCCGCCAAAGCCTCGTGGTCTTTCCGGAATCACGATCTCCACAGATGAACGTGATCCGCGAAAGAGGGGCGTCACTGCCTGCCATCATTCTGCCCGAGGAAACTTTGCAGGACGGAAAAAGCCTTCATTGAGTCTCCCCGTCTAATGACGAACGTCAATTCGTTCATCGTCGACATGACCTCGATCATGTTGATTTCCTCCCAAGCGAGCTTCCTTACCGCCTCGTACACGATTCCAGGCGTCTGGAGGAATTCGCCGGAGAAAATCAACGTGAGGGCCACCAGATCCTCCATTCGGTTCAGTATTTCCTCCCCCTGCACCAGTTCTTCGATCAACGATCTGTATTTTTCGCTGACAGCCACGCTCACTTCATGGTTGCCCATCGTGACATTGAGGAAATCACCTTTCTCGGTGGAGACATTCTGATAGAGCGTGGCAAGTTTCATGATAAAGGAATCCCGCCGGACAAGATTCACATCGAAAATGTTCGTTTTCATCACGATTTCATACTGGACGTTGTAGCGCCGCTGGGAATTGTCCCGCTGCCGAAGATCTTCCGCATACCGCCTGATAGCCATCACGATCGCGGATATCTTCACAGGTTTTCCATAGGCTTTCTCGACCTGCGAATGTATCGACTCGGCATAGTTGCTACAACTGAGGATGCCCTGGATCAGTATCTCATGGAGGAACGGAGTCTTATCGATGATTCGCTTGACGCAACTGCTCACTGAATCAGCCATTCATGCCATCCTTTCGCCGTGGTTTCCGGAGTATCCTATCCGACGATGTTAATATAATAACATTCCATTATTATTTCAACAATCAAATTCCATTCCGATACATCCGAAACATACTGTACGGACGGACAGTGGAGCGTTCAGACTCGACTCCGACCACGATGCCATGGCCGGTAGGACTCATACCTAGAGTTCAACATAGCCAATAACACTCGACTCCGACCACGATGCCACGGCCGGCAGGACGGGAGAGACCGCCGACACCGGTATTGGCAGAAATCCTTGAATCCCTGCAATAGTGCCAGTTTTCTATGTAATTCATTATTTGATTATAAAAATGACGCTAGAATCCTTGAATTCTTACGTGATGCATGGTATGGTGGTACTATTCTGCAAACAAGGAGTCCGGCATGCGCTGCCCCCATTGTGGTTTCATGGATGACAAGGTACTGGAATCGCGCCAGAACACCAGCGGATCGACCATCCGTCGGCGTCGTGAGTGTCTTCAGTGCGGATATCGCTTCACCAGCTACGAGAGGATTGAAGAAAAGCCGCTGATGGTGATCAAGCGCGACGGAAGACGGCAGCCGTTCGATCTCGGCAAAGTGGAACGAGGCATACGCACGGCGACCGAAAAGCTCCAAATCAGTCAGGAAACGATCGAGCAGATCCTGCAGAACATCGAAGACGAAGCTGTGCTCCAGGCCGGCAGTCGAAGGGAGATTTCCTCGTCAGTGATCGGAGAAGAAGCGTTGCGGCAACTGTTCAAAGTCAACAAGGTCGCGTATGTCCGCTTCGCGGCGGTATACAGAGCGTTCGGCGACGTGGACCAGTTCATCGAGGAAATCGAACACCTCAGCAAGGGCATGGAATGATCGGCCCCTCCACCGAAAGCTTCCGCTATCTTGCGTCGAACCACTTTCCTGTCAACGAATATTCGATCGAATCGTTCAGATGTTCGGGCTTCAGAATTTCGTTCGCGCAGTCAAGACAGAAATTGTCCGTCATTCCGGCCACATAGTCGTACACGATCCTATCCAACGATCCGTCATGGTCGAGGTACGGTCCCTGCATCTCCACGAGATGATGATAGAACCCGACAGCGAGCATATTCTTCTCCTCCAGATACGGTGTTTCGTCGAACCCGTACCGATCCAACAATCCCTGCAGGTAATCGATGATCAATCGTAGCAATCGGGTGAAATACCGTTCATAGCCGCTTAACATCGGGCTTTTGTAGATATGGCGGTAGTTGAACTGCTTCATGACCTCCACAGCCTCGAACAGCTCGTCGGAGAAATTGATTCCCCGGTGTTCGTCGCTATGGTCGATGATGTCGTTCACCAGGGAGTTGATGATTTCCCCGTTCGTCCTGCCAAGCCGTTCGCCCACGATCGGAGGCAGCTCCTTTGGATCCACGATCGAGAGCCTGGTGGCATCCTCGAAATCCCTTCCCAGATATGCGATCGAATCGGAAAAACGAACCACCGTCGCCTCCCAAGTGGCAGGAACAAGAGAAGCTCTGGAGACATACGACGCGAGGTCCTTCACGGAAAAGTCCGGTTTCAACGTCTGCACGAAATGCTCGCCGCAATGCGAGGCTATCCCGTCCCTGACGGCATACGTCAGGTTCAAGCCCTTTCCGTGTTCGGAGAGGAAGTCCACCACCCGCAAGGAATTCAGCTCGTGTTCGAACCCGCCCATCCCCCGCTCCCTCATGAACCCGTCGAGAATCCGCTCTCCCACATGGCCGAACGGAGTATGCCCCAGATCATGCCCCATGCCGATCGCCCAGGCAAGCTCCGTATTGAGATCCAGACCGCGGCAGATCGCGGTCGCGATCGACGCCACGTGCAGCACATGCTCCATGCGCGTGCAGATATGGTCGTTGCTTGGAGAGAAAAAAACCTGCGTCTTGTGTTTCAACCTTCTGAAAGGAGAACTATGGATGATCGCCGTAGTGTCACGATAATATGCGCCGCGTACATCGTCGGGACGCTGATGCATCCGCCGCTGGAGTTCGACGTCGTCAAGCAGATTCTTCAGTTTCGCCATCTTCTTATTCCCCAATCGATACGCATGTGATATGTTGATGGTAGCATATAATCGTTCGTATGCATATCTTTAGGATATATGTACGATGCGGAGGAACATCTTGGAATCGTATGTCCTGCCGTTGCTGGCGTTGCTACTGAATTTTCTCGCATTCGTCTCATGCCTCCGGTTCCTGTTCAAGCGGCAGGGCTTCTACTGGCTGATTCCCATGGCCATCTCCCTGGCGCTCGTCTGGGTCACCGGAACTCAGTTGCTGACGATCGTCTCCACAATTCCTTCTGCACCCCGTCCCGAGCAGACCTCTCTCGTCGCCGCGCTGGCGATATCGGCGCTTTGGATGCTTTGCGTCACGACATTCCGCTATGCACTGAAAAAAACCATCGCGCACAACAAGCATCTTGACGATACATGGAAGAACTACCACGAAGCCCGGTACATGGAGAAAGTAGCGCTCCGATCATATCGCCGGCAGGAACGTCGATACAGACGGAACAACGTGCCTTCCGCCTATGTCCCCGCTCCAAAAGCATATCCAGAGCAGTGGATTGACTATTTCGACCGTCGCTGACGCACGGCTTCTTCGCGCCGACCCATTTGCAGTCCCTGCCATCCGCATGCTATACTTTCCGTCAATTCTTCCTCGTTTCGGAAAACGGGACGCGGGACTTGCTGTGGATGGTGACGGATGACCCAGTCGTATATTCTTTTTTTCGCAGGAATCAAGCATAGCGGAAAATCAACGATGGGGTGTCTTTGTGCGCGGAAGCTCGGCGTTCCGTTCTACGATAGCGACGCCATCATGGCGAACGATCTCCCTGAGGGATGCGCGGACATCAGAAGTTTCTATCGCTCGGTCGGGCCGGTAGCATTCAAGCGCGCCGAGGCGGCTTCGATGAAGCGATTCCTCTCCTCGTCGAACGATGCCGCGACGGCGCTCTGCGACAAGTTTCCGTTCACGGGGATCCGGTCGATCGTCTCGCTAGGGGGTGGCGCATGTGACAACGAAGACCTAATGGCTGCGGTCAAGGGCAGAGGGATCGTCGCATACCTTACCAACGACTGTTCCGTGCTGTTCAATCGCATTATCGCGGGGGGAATTCCGCCGTTCCTGGACGAACGGGATCCCGAAGGTTCTTTCGCGAAACTCTACGCCGAAAGAGACGCACGCTATAGAAGCCAATGCGATTTTATGATACAATTGCCGGATTGTGAGAGACCTGAAGAAACATGCCGTTTCCTCATGAAATCTCTTTCCAACGTCCTTCGAACCTACCATAAGGAGCCTTGCCATGAGTGCGAATAGTTTCGGGTCGGCTTTGCATGTCACGACATTCGGAGAATCCCATGGGGTTGCGCTCGGGGTGGTCGTGGACGGACTTGAACCTGGAATACCGATCGATGTGCAGGAACTGCGCCGGATGATGGAGAGAAGACGTCCCGGAGCCAATGCCCTTGGAACCGCTAGAAAGGAACAGGATGAAGTCAGTATCCTCAGCGGCATGTTCCAAGGACTGACGACAGGAGCTCCGCTTGCCATGGAGATTCGCAACGGAGACCAGAAATCGTCGGATTACGACGAAATCGCAGGGCTCTACCGCCCCGGACATGCTGATTGGACCTGGCAGCAGAAATTCGGTATCCGCGACTGGCGCGGCGGGGGAAGATCTTCTGGAAGGGAGACGTCGTCGAGAGTCGCGGCGGGTGCGATCGCCATGCAGATACTGAAACTGAAAGGAATCGGAATCGTTGCGGGAACCGTCAGGATCGGAGATGTCGCAGCAAGTCGCCGTGACTGGGATGTCGCACCGTCGAATCCGCTGAACTGCCCCGACGAACAGGCTGCGATCGGGATGCAGGAACGGATCGAAGCCGCCCGTAAAGCCCAGGACAGCGTGGGAGGGATCATCGAATGCATCGCGACGGGGCTTCCTCCCGGCTTGGGAGAGCCCGTGTTCGATAAGCTCGATGCGAAAATCGCACAGGCGATGCTCAGTATCGGGGCGGTAAAGGGAATCGAATTCGGCGATGGCTTTTCCTGCGCGCTCTCGTCAGGCTCGCGGTTCAATGACGAAATGGCGCTCGACGGCAACGGAAAGCCGATGTTCCTGACCAATCACGCCGGAGGCGTCCTCGGCGGAATGTCCAGCGGCGCCCCATTGGTGTTCCGCATCGCCGTCAAGCCCACCCCATCGATCTCCCTTCCCCAGCGGACCATGGACTTGGATGGACGGGAACGGATCGTGGAGGTTCATGGACGCCATGATCCGTGTGTATGTCCGCGGGCGGTCGTCGTAGTGGAAGCCATGGCCGCGATCACGATCTTGGACGCGTGGTATACGGCATTCGGAAGAGTACCTCGGCCATCGGACATCCGATAAAGGAGCGCGATTGAGCATGGGAGACAGACCGTTGATCATTCAGAGCGACCATACGATGCTGCTCGACGTCCATTCCCCGGACGCGGGAAGTTGCCGGGATGACATCATCGCGTTCTCAGAACTTGTAAAATCACCGGAGCACGTGCATACATTCGCCATTTCCGCCCTATCGCTCTGGAACGCGACTTCAGCCGGGCTGTCTGTCGCGGATATCGAAACGAGACTTCAGCGATGGTCGCGGTTCGACATCCCGGAATCGGTCGGTTTCTATATCAAGGAAACCGCGGGTCGATTCGGCACCATCGTCATGACGCTTCCCATCGATCCTTCCGATGAATCCCACTATCTTTTGAAAGTCACGATACCGCGGTATGCGAAGGAAATCCAAGCGAGAAACCAGCTGGCGAAGCTCTTGACGGCGAACGGAGACGATACATTCCTGCTCGACAGATATCAGCGGGGGGAAGTGAAGCTCCAGCTCGTCAAGCTCGGCTTCCCGGTGGACGACAGAATTCCGCTGACTCATGGAGAACCGGTCCCCTGCCGGCTCAAGGAAAGGACAGGGACGGGAAAAAGCTTCAAGCCGAGGGACTACCAGTTGCTTGCAGCCGATGCTTTGATCGGGGACGGAGGGCCAGGTACCGGTTACGGAACGATCGTCCTGCCATGCGGTTCCGGCAAGACAATCGTTGGCATGGAGATCATGAGCAGGCTCTCCACGCGGACATTGATCCTCACGACCAATGTAGCCGCAGTCCATCAATGGATCGCCGAGATCCGCGACAAGACGGATCTGTCCGCCGATCAAGTCGGTGAGTACACCGGAGAAAAGAAAGAGATCAAGCCGATTACCGTCTGCACATATCAGGTATTGACCTGGAGACCGGACAAGGAGGGGGATTTCCCCCATCTGCGGCTCCTGAAAGACGGAAACTGGGGTCTGATCATATACGACGAAGTCCACATGCTTCCGGCTCCGGTGTTCAAGGTCACCGCGGAACTACAGGCGGTTTTCCGCGTGGGCCTGACCGCCACCCTGATCCGTGAGGATGGCCGGGAGGATGAGGTGTTCTCCCTCGTCGGACCGAAACGGTTCGACGTTCCCTGGGGGGAGCTGGAAAGCAAGGGCTGGATTGCGGAGGCCAGTTGCCATGAGATCCGCATCCCTTTGCCAGCAGAATTGGAAATTCCCTATGCGCTGGCGAACAAGCGGGAAAAATATCGCATAGCCAGCGAGAACCCACTGAAGATGGATGTCATCCGGGAATTGTTCCGACGCCATCCCGATGACTTCATCCTTGTGATCGGCCAGTATATCGATCAGCTCCAGCAGGTTGCAAAAGAATTCAAACTCCCGTTGATCACAGGAACGACGAGCAATGCGAAACGCGATGAACTATTCTCGCGATTCCGGAATGGGAAACAGCGGATACTCGTAGTATCGAAAGTCGCGAATTTCGCGATCGACCTCCCAGACGCGTCGGTGGCGATCCAGATTTCGGGGACATTCGGATCTCGACAGGAGGAAGCGCAACGCCTCGGACGCATCCTGAGGCCGAAAGAACGCTCGAGCAATTTCTACTCGCTCGTCACGCGATATTCGACCGAAGAGGAGTTCGCCGCGAACCGTCAGAAATTTCTTGCCGAGCAGGGGTACTCCTATCATATCGAGGTATGGCGGTGAACAATGACCGGGAAGCGATCGCCCGCTGGCAGAGAATGCTCGCCCGCTATAGCGACGAAAACTACTTCTTCCTTGTGCGGAATTATCTCGGACCGGTCGGAACGCCTTTCCACAAGCCGACGTTGACAGCTCGACTCACAAACTTTTTCCTCAATGATTTGAACCAGGAACGGATCGTCGCATTGATCGACGACGACGATGCCATGATTCTGACCGCTGTCCATCTGATGCGAACCCCATGTGAGAACGATATCCTTGATCTATTCCGTGACGACTATCCGTATGCGGAACTACAAAGACGGATCGTCAATCTGGAGGAACGACTGCTCCTTCTTCCTGCGGAAGACAGAAAAGGCCTTTCGGCGGTAGCTGTCAACCCGCTGCTCGAGACTCGACTCGAAAAAGAGATTTTCAGCTTGACGTCTCTGTTTTGCGGGGAAAGCTCCGACAGAGAAAGGCACCCCTCCCCCGCATTGGTTACGGAGAACATTCTCAGAGGCTACCTCAACCTGATTGTCCAAGGACAAGTCTCCGATTCGGCGGCGATGGAGGCCAGACTGTATGCTTCGGCCCCGATGGAAGGAATGTTCCCGACGATTGAGCCGGACAGGGTTCCGAAGCTCTTCGTCATGCTCAGGAAGCTCCTTGAATTCCTCCAGGTCGTCGCCGCAAGTCCGGACGGCAGGCATACTGTCAGCAGGCGCTCTTGCGATGCTTTGCTGAATCTGAACGACCGGGCTGTCACCCTCTTGCTGCTGTCGGCCGCGTTCACCCGTATCGTCAGGAACGCCAACGGCAACGCCGACCTTACGTCGACATACGGATCATGCGGAAGACTTGCCGTCGATTTCCTGGCGCTTGCAAACGCCCTTCCTCCGTTTTCCAGAAAAAGCTATGACCGTCTGATGCGCATTCTGGCTCGGAGGAACGGACTGTCGTTTTCCGTCGAAATCGCCGATGGATTCCTCGATGCGCTTCTCGTCCTTGGTATCATGGACAACGTTTCCGATTCTGGTGCCGATATGGGCTACCAGGTCACCGAAACCGCTCGGCGTCTGTTCCTTCAGAACGACGATGAACAGCTGACATCGCCGCTGACAGTCGACAGCGACTGCACGGTCAGCTACAGCGGTTCACGGAGGAACTCTTGCGGAACTTCGGAGGACCTACTCTATTTGATCGGCGAAGTCAGGCAAGTGGATGTGCTGTGCAGATACGAAATTACCCGGCAAAGCTTCCGCCATGCGCTCGACTACGGGCTTTCTTTCGAAGAAATCGCAGGGTATCTTGAAAAAGCTTCCGCAAATCGATTGCCGACGCACCTTGTGCAGATGATGGGTGAATGGTACGCCGCATACCACAGCGTCCGAATCTATGACGGCATCGTCGTCTGCTGCGATACGAGGATGACGAGGATCATCGACCAACATCCCCAATTGCAACCCTACATCGTTCAACGAATCCAGGAAGGCGTCTATCTGTTCAGCAGGAGGGAAGAAGCTCGCTGGCGACTGTTGCTACAGACCGCTGGAGCCGATATGCTTCCCAAGACCATCCAGGAAGAAATGTGGAGGACGCGACCAAATGCTGCTCGTCTATCAGCGAACGTCAGACAACAAGACGAGATTGAGGAAACTGGCTTGTCGTTGCTCATGATCATGGAACAAGCTCCGCAGACACTGAACGGGACACGCGCCCCTGCGTCAGGTTTTTCGTTGACCGCGAAACGCCTGGAGCCTTGGACGCGTCCCCGGTTCCTTGAAGAAATCGCGCAAGCCATCGATCGACTGCACCTCGACGGCACTGATGCGGAAGAAATGGACAGCCGCTTCAGAAGCAGTTTACTGCTGGTTCCACAGCAGGTTGTCAGGCAGAGATTATACACGGGATTGCTATCCGCATCGGGGTTCGACTTCCGGGGCAAACTGAATCTCTGCAAAAGCGCAGTCGGAAAAGACGACATGATCCTCGAGGTTCGAATATATGACAATGACGAAGAAAAGAATATTCTCCTCCAGGCGAAGGAGCTGATGTATCCGACCAGCCAGGATGCGATGCTCCGTGGCATCGTTCTTCCGACGATGGAGGAACGAACCATTCCGGTCAGCCGGATGTTCCTTGTCAAGCGGCAGAGGCTTTCATTGCTTGGCGGGCATTACTGCGAGGAAAATCGGAATCTCCATCATTCCATCTCGTAGATGGACGCCCACTGAGGATAATGATAGCCGGTGAAGGCTTCGAATTGTAGTTTTCCCTGCTGGACCAGCATGTCAATGCCGTATTGTATCCGGCAACCGGCGGCATTCGCCCTAGCGAGGAATTTCGTCTCATGGGGCTTGTATACCAGATCGTAGACGATCTCGGATCCTATGAAGCGGAAGTCCGGCGCCGGATCACCGTCGATATCAGGAGCCATGCCTACGGAAGTTGTCTGCACCACCAGGTCGACCTGTCCCTGGTATGCGCAGATGTTCTCCAGCGAGTCATATCCCCCCATCGTTTCTTCCGCGAGCGCTTTCGCTTTCTCTTTGCTACGGTTGACTATCGTCACCTTGATGTTGTGGTTATGCAACGCCCACACCACGGCACGGGCGGCGCCACCGGCGCCGATGACGAGCGCCGAATGAATCCGCCCCTGCTCGATTTCCCGTTGAATCGGCGCAAGAAATCCGTAATAGTCGGTATTGATCCCCTTCCACATGTTCTGTATCCGGACGACGGTGTTGCAGGAACCAATCTGCTTCACTTCCCTGGTGATTCTCCCCAGGTATGGCAGGACATCCTGCTTATGGGGAATCGTGACGGAAAAACCGTAAATTCGGAGACTTTCCGCCAACTTGAAGAACGAACGGACGGAATCCACGAGGAAGGGAACATAGATTGCGTTGAAACGGATCGCATGGAACCCGGGGTTGTGGATCATAGGAGAAGCTGTATGCAGCACGGGGTTCCCGATGACACCGTAGATATGCGTCTGCTTGTCGACCTGGTCCGCCCGGTACAATTCGCTCATCATTTTCGGCGTCAGATGTCCGGGGGCACCGCTTATCGACCGACCGTCGGAACAGAACGTCAGGAACGACCCTGTACGTTTGTACAGGATCCTGGTAGGGACTCCCATGTCCCCCATCCCGATCACGATCTTCTCCGGCACGTCGGCCAGTTCCTGTTCGATACGGAACAAGGAAATCACATCCATGAACGTCTTCGGGGTCACGGCGATTTTCGGGATATCCCCTTTCGTAGCCATCCGCGAAAGACGGGAATAGATATCGGCGGGCATTCCCTGGCAGTCATGATACGATCTGATTATCTTGATACCTCGCTCGTGCAGCTCGTGTTCAAACTCGGTCTTCTTTACATCGTCCTCGATATCGACATACGCGAAATGTCCAGCGGCGACAGTCCTGACCAGAGACAAACGCTGCCGTTCGGGCAGGCCGCAATTCCCTCCATCGGAAATTCTTCGGCATGTCAGGATAACCGGAACATCGACACGATCGGGAAAGGAGGAAGCGGTCGAGAGCTCGGATTCGTCCAGCAAATCGATGCGGAGCTCGACCAGCTTGATCCATTGCCGGTTTCGTTCGTACTGGGCGAAATCCTCTTCCAGAGTGGTACCTGTCAATGTCAGACAAAGCATACGGAAATCCTCCCAGTCCGAATACGCGTTCCGGTCGCCAGCAGAATGGATGGATATCCAGGCGGCCGTATGAAAGGCCTGCTTGCCTCCACGGGCGAGCATATGCTAGACTCTATCATACTGGTAAAACAGCTAATCTGCAACACCCGCCGGAACTGTCGGCGACAAACGTCGGCATATTCGCGCATGCTTCCAAGGATAGGACGATGGGCACGCTTCACATTCAAAACATTCGCCTTGCATTCGGCGACAGGGACCTGTTGGACGATGTTGGATTCTCGCTTTCGGAATCCAGCAGGGCGGCGCTTGCGGGAGGCAACGGCACAGGAAAATCGACGCTCCTCAAGATCGTGGCGGGACAGCAACAGTCGGATTCAGGGACCATCAGCATGACAAAGGGCATGCGGGTCGCCTACCTTCCCCAATCGGACATCGTCCTCGGCCATCGGACCGTGATGGAGGAAATGGAACTGGCGTACAGCAGGTTCTTTCCGATGCTTGCCAGACAGAGCGAACTTGAAACGAAGCTCGAAGGGGTCACGGAAAACGACGGGCACCAGTCGATGCTGCTGGAGCTTCATGAGATCCAGCAGCACTTGATCGATAGCGGCTATTATCAGAGAAATGCCGTGATGGAACAGATACTCAAGGGGCTTGGATTCGTCCAGGACGACTTCGTCCGGAATTGCGCCGAATTTTCCGGCGGCTGGCAGATGCGGATCGCATTGGCGAAAGTGCTTGCAGAGGAGCCCGACATCATGCTGCTCGACGAACCGACGAACTATCTCGATATCGAGGCGAGGGTCTGGCTCAAGAACTATCTGAAGCTCTATTGCGGAGGAGTGATGATCGTCAGCCATGACCAATACTTCCTCGATGAAACCGTCGATGAAGTCTACGAGCTGTTCAACGGAAAGCTCACGAGGTACGCTGGAAACTATACGTCCTATCTCAGGCAGCGGGAATCCGAGCTCCAGGCGCTTGAAGAAGCTTACAAACGGCAACAAGCCGAAATGGAGCGGACCGAGCGGTTCATAGAACGGTTCCGATACAAAGCGACAAAAAGCAAGCAGGTACAGAGCAGGATCAAGCAGCTTGAGAAACTTGAACCTGTCGTCGTTCCCTCCCACCTGAAAAAACTATCCTTCTCCTTCCCTCCGGCGCCGCATAGCGGCAACGACGTACTGATCGTGGAACATCTTTCGAAAAGCTATGGGGAACATCATATCTTCGATGATCTGTCCTTTGTCGTGCGAAAAGGGGAACGACTGGCCGTGACAGGGAGGAACGGCGCAGGCAAGTCGACGCTCCTGAGGATGCTTGCGGGTATCGACAGGAACTTTACAGGAACCATCAGGGAAGGAGCTGGCTTGAAGACCGGATATTTCGCGCAGGACACGGAGCATACCCTCGACCAGACGAACGATGTCATGGGGGAAGTAGAATCCGTAGCAGCCACGGTCGATATCCCTCGCCTCCGGAACTTGCTCGGATCCTTCCTGTTCAGCGATGACGATGTATTCAAGAAAGTCTCCGTCCTTTCTGGAGGAGAACGAAGCAGACTTGCGTTGTTGAAGATCCTGCTGCACCCTGCGAACCTGCTGATTCTCGATGAACCGACGAACCATCTCGATATAAACGCCAAGGACATGCTCCTCGAGGCGCTCCGCCAATATGACGGAACCATGGTGTTCGTCAGCCATGACAGCTACTTCATCGAACGGATCGCGACAAGAATTCTCTATCTATCCTCCGATGGACCCGAATTCTTCGAAGGCGACTACCAGTATTTCTCATGGAAGCTGGAGCAGAAGGAACAGGTGGCTTCCCTCGCCGGGAACAACAAACGCCGTTCGGACGGTTCCGCTCCAGGAGAGACGGAAAGCGGTGACATACAGAACGCCGCGGAGGCTCGCAAAGAGGCGAACCGCCGACGCAACAGACGGAAAAGTCTCCAGCAGCAGGCCGATTCGCTGCTGGAGGAAGCGGAGGACATCGAACGACAGATAGCCGAGACGGAGGCCCTCATGGGGATGGCGGAGAATTATTCCGTCTCGGAGAAAATCACGGCGCTTGCGAAACGCAAGCAGGAACTGCAGCAATTGCATGAGGCGAAATCGGAGCAGTGGTTCGAAATCACCGGGGAAATAGAGGAGATGAATGCGAATGAACAGCATGACACGTAACCCTTGGTCCGTGCCGGAGGAACCGACGGAGGACCAGAAGAAACTGGCCTGCGTCTTTCCCCGCATCGTCCTCGCTTCGGCATCCCCAGCGCGTAAGGCGGAACTTGTGAACGCAGGCATCGACGTAGCCGTCATTCCCACCGATGCGGACGAAACTGTGCCTCAGACCGCCCCGGCGGAGAAAGTCACCGCGATCGCCCGAAGAAAGCTCTCGGCGTATCTTGCGCGGGATGGCGTGCAATTCCCTGCGCTGACCTGCGATACGATGATTTCGTTCCAAGGAAGGATGATCGGAAAACCCTCCGACAGGGAAGACGCTTTCAAGCAGTTGATGTCGTTCTCGGGCGTCGTCCATGAAGTCTATACCGGTTGGGCGCTCGCGTATCCTACCGGTACTATCCGGCTCAATCATGCCGGGCATAATTCGCGGACATTCCAACGGGAGGTGTCCTCCGATGGCTCGATCGAAACGATTTGGGGATACGACAGGGCCTCTGTCGTGTTCCGAACGTTATCGGATGCCCAAATCAACGACTATCTTGAGACGGGGGAATGGCAAGGAGCCGCGGGATCGTATCGGATACAGGGTGCCGGCGCCGGTCTCGTCGAATCGATCGAAGGGGACTACGCGACAGTGGTGGGCTTGCCAATTTCAATGATTTCTGGCATAGTAGTCGATACTGCGGTTCTTTGAGGACTGCAGAATATCCGCCCGCAGGGTGAGAAACAGATGAAGGGTGACGACGTGTGCGCGGCATAACGGGTTTGCAGCGGTACAGTGTGTCGTCAGCAGGAGGGAATTTTGTCCGTAGTAACCATGAAGAGCCTGCTTGAATCAGGCGTGCATTTCGGCCATCAGACCAAAAGATGGAATCCAAAGATGGCTCGTTTTATTTTTTCCGAAAGAAACGGGATCCATATCATTGACCTGCAGAAGACGAGCGCTTGTATCGTAGAAGCATATGACGCGGTCAGGGCACAGGTCAAGAACGGAAAGACGATTCTGTTCGTCGGTACCAAGAAGCAGGCCCAGCAGGCTATCGAAACCGAAGCGAAACGCTGCGGCATGCCGTATGTGAACAATCGCTGGCTCGGCGGTATGCTCACCAACTTCGCCACCATCAAGAAATCCATCGCGACGCTGAAGAAAATCGAAAAGATGGAAGTCGACGGCACGTTCGATAGCCTCACGAAGAAAGAGATCGCGTTGCTGTCCAAGCAAAAAGCGAAGCTCGAAAAGAATCTCGGCGGCATCAAGGACATGAAAGATCTTCCAGGAGCCCTGTTCATCATCGACACGAAGAAAGAAGCCATCGCCGTAGCGGAGGCCAAGCGTCTGGGCATCCCCGTCATCGCCGTCGTCGACACGAACTGCGATCCGACCGACATCGACTACCCCATTCCCGGAAATGACGATGCCATCAGGGCGATTTCTCTGTTCGTCGAAATCATCGCCAACGCTGTCGTCGATGCGGATAACGAAGCAGGAATCCAGATCATCGAGACCTTGGGAGGTCCGGAGGAGCAGGAAGCGGTCGTAGAGCCCGTCGCCGATAAGGACGAAGAGGAAGACGAAGCCATCGTGTTCTCCACCGACGATGACGCTCAGGCCGACTACTCGAAGTATGAAGCGGGCGATGATCGAAACGAGAAAGACGAGGACGATGCAGACAAGGATGACATCGAGATCGATGAAGAAACCCTCTATAAGGACTGAGACATGGAAATTAAAGCAGATACCGTAAAAAAACTCCGTGACGCCACAGGCGCCGGAATGATGGATTGCAAGAAGGCTCTCATAAAGGCTGACGGCGACTTCGCCGCCGCCGAGAAGATCCTCAAGGAGATGGGGCTCGCCGCTGTCGCGAAGCGAAGCGATCGTGCCACCGACAACGGTCGTGTCTTCATTCGCGTCGAGAACGGTAAGGCGGTCATGCTCGAACTGTCGTGCGAGACCGATTTCGTCGCCCGCAACGAAGATTTCGTCAAGCTTGGCGAGGACATGACCAAGACCATCATCGAAAAAGGATATACCGAACCCAACGATGAGCTGAAAGGAATGGTAGCGGAGCTCATTTCCGTCATCAAGGAGAATATGCAGCTCAAGCGTTTCGTCGTCATCGACGTTCCCGCCGACACCTATGTCGCCTCGTACATCCACGGCGAAGGTTCTCTGGGCGTCATGGTCGAACTGAAGAGCGACAAACCGGAGGCGTTCAAGAACGAAACCGTCACCGAGTTCGCACACGATTGCGCGCTGCACGTCGCGGCGTTCACGCCTATGTTCCTCAGCGCCTCGACCGTCGATCCGGCATATACCGCAGAGCAGACGGAAATCTTCCGGGCTCAGGTAGCCGGCATGGACAAGCCTGAGAAAGTGCTGGAGGGCATCGTCAAAGGGAAGGTCAACAAGCTGTACAGCGAAGTTTGCTTCCTGCAGCAGCCGTTCGTCAAGGACGACAAAGTGTCCGTCGAGCAGAAGCTCAACGCCCTGTCGAAGGAAGTGGGAGCGAAGCTTCAGATCGTCAGCTTCCAGTTCTATCGTGCGGGTGCGGAGGCATAAGCTTCATCCACGAAGTCCGTCCACCGCTCACTGATTCTTTCAGTGGGCGGTCGTGTTTACGATATCAAATTGGAGCGTGTAGCATGCAGCAAGTCCTCGAAAATTGTGAATCTAAGATGAAAAAGAGCGTGGCAGCTCTGGAAACCGAATATAGCGCGCTTCGCACTGGTCGTGCCACCGCCGCGCTTTTCGACAAGATCAAGGTCGATTACTATGGTCAGGAAACTCCGTTGAGCCAGGTCGCCAGCATTTCCGTGCCGGAAGCCAGACTCGTCGTCATACAACCTTGGGACAAGACCTTGCTGTCCCCGATCGAGAAAGCGATCCTCAAAAGCGAACTCGGCCTCAATCCGAACAACGATGGAAAACTTCTGAGGATCAACTTCCCTCCCCTCACAGAACAACGGAGGAAAGATCTTGCGAAAAGTGCGAAAGGCACTGCGGAACAGAGCCGTGTCGCCATCAGGAACATCCGTCGTGAAGCGATCGATGAGCTGAAGAAACTGCAAAAAGGCGGAGATATCAGCGAAGACCAGCAGAAAGAGGGAGAAACGAAGATCCAGAAGATGACTGATTCCTACATCGGGCAGATCAATGCGCTCTCCGATGCCAAGGAAAAAGAAATCATGGAGATCTGACATGGAGCGTGCCATATCGGAGATCCCGGGCACTGTTCCAACTCACATCGGTTTCATCATGGACGGCAATGGTCGCTGGGCGACTGCAAAAGGGCTTCCCCGTACCGCAGGACATCTCGCTGGCCTGAAAGCCGCCCGGAGGGTCATTGCGGAGTCGGCACGGCTGGGAATCAGATATGTCACCCTATATGCATTTTCCACTGAGAACTGGAAACGATCCGAAGAGGAAGTTTCCTATCTCATGACCATGATCGCTACTAAGCTCCACGGGGAACTCTCCTTCTATAGGGAGCACGGAATCAAGATTCTTGTCCGCGGCGATGTGTCGGCATTGCCGGAGAAAGCCGTACGTACGATCGAAACGACGATCCGGGAGACCGCTTCAAACCAGACGTTGACTTGTGTCCTGGCGATCAACTACGGAGGTCAGGATGAAATCGCCAGAGCCGTCAACCGCTGGCAGGAGAAAACCAAGGGTGAACCTCGTTCGATAACTCCGGCGGACATCGCCGCAAATCTGGACACGCCGCAGGTTCCTCCGCCGGATATCATTGTCAGAAGTGCGGGAGAACAGCGGCTGAGCAATTTCATGCTCTGGGACAGCGCCTATGCAGAGTTCGCTTTCTATGATACGCTTTGGCCTGATTGGGGGAGCCTGCAAGTTCAGACTGTGTGCGCGGATTTTGCGAAGCGGACGAGAAAGTTCGGAGGTGTCATAGCATGAATTCTTTCGGCAAACGGCTGATCACCACGCTCACAGCGGTTCCGTTGCTGTTCGTCATCATTTTCTTTTTTCCGCAGCACAATCACCTTGCGTTCTCCGTAGTCGTCGTTCTGGCGGCGTTGATCGGCTCCCACGAGATGGAGCATATGCTGTTCCCGAAAGCGAAGGAATCGCGGGAGGAAAGACCGTTGATTCCGTTCTGGCTTCCCTGTGTGCTACCAGCTGTCCAATGGATCGAGCTTACGATCATCCCCTCCATGGAACTTTTCGACATCACGCTGATCATATTGTTCTTCGTCGCGTTTCTCCGTGAAATCTTCCGTGGGGCATCAGATCATTTCCAAGGAACCTTGGATCGTGTCTCCCGTACCGCGATGCTGATCATCTACCCTTCGTTTTTCACAAGTTTCTTGATCAGGCTGTTCGTGCTGGACAATACCGCATACCTGCTGCTCCTGATGTTCCTGATCGTCTTCGGAAATGATGTATTCGCCTATCTGTTCGGAATGTGGCTCGGCAAATCCAACCGTGGCGTCTTCAAAGTAAGTCCGAACAAAAGCATAGCGGGTTTTATCGGCGGAAGCGCGATGAGCATCCTGCTGTCCGTCGCCATGACGGCATTGGTTCCGGAACTTGCCGCTACCATATCTATCGGCGAAGCCATCGTACTTGGCTTGGTGATCTCCATCACAGCCAATGCAGGCGATCTGATCGAATCCGCATTCAAACGTTCCGCCGGGTTGAAGGATTCCGGAACCATCATTCCGGGACGGGGCGGTTTGCTTGACTCGATCGATTCCACCATCGTAAGCGCTCCCGCTTTCCTACTGTTGCTGACTCAATGGATTCTCTGATATGGAAAGCTTCTCACGTTCCGTCATATTGCTTGGGTGCACCGGAAGCATCGGGAAGACCGCATTGCATGGAATATGCCGAAGCGAACCGGGAAAGTTTCTCGTCAAGGCGCTATCGGCTCATACCGATTTCCAGTCGCTGGCGAAAGCTGCCGTCGATACCCGATGCGGCGCTGTCTGCCTGACCGACGAACATGCGGACATCGGTTCGCTTCAGCGACTTCTCCCTCCACATGTCCGCTGCTATCATGGCGCCGATGGTCTGGAAGCGATGCTCCGGGAACTGGATGCGGACATCGTGCTCAACGGGATCGCCGGCGCTGCCGGGCTTTTCGCTACGCTTGCTTCGCTCGATTCAGGCAAGGATGTAGCGCTCGCCAACAAGGAAAGCGTCGTCATGGCCGGACAGTTCCTTCTCACATATGCTCAGGACAGAGGGCGGAGGATCATTCCGGTGGATAGCGAACATAGCGCGCTGTATGCTTTGATTGGCGCACATGGAAGAAGCCATGTGGAACAGTTGATCCTGACCGCGAGCGGCGGCCCATTCAGAACGCTTCCTGCAGGGAGTTTCCCCGACATAACGGTCGAGGCGGCGATCGCTCATCCTACTTGGCGAATGGGGGCGAAAATTTCCATCGATTCGGCTACGCTGGCGAACAAAGGGCTGGAAGTCATCGAAGCATCATATCTGTTCGATTTTTCTTCCGACAATATCGATGTCGCTATCCATCCGCAAAGTATCGTGCATTCCCTTGTCAGGCTGAAGAACGGCGCTATCTACGCCCAGATGTCTCCTTCAGACATGACGTTGCCCATCATGGAGGCTTTGTCCGACGGACAGCTAGCGTTGCGCCATGTCGTTGCACCCCTTGACTTCACGAATCTTTCGTTGACGTTCGAGAAACCGGACGAGGCAAGGTTCCCGTTGCTTCCTTTGGCATTCGAATGTAGCCGCGAAAGAGGTTCGTACTGCATCGCTTTCAACGCCGCCGACGAAGTCGCCGCCCATGCCTTTCTCAATCGCGCATGCAGTTTCACCGATATCAACCGCATCGTCGAACAGACGCTGCAGCACGACTGGTCGGAATCCGCCAGAGATTACCGGCAAGTTCTTATACAGGATGCGAAAGCCAGAAGAATCGCGGAAATCGCATTGAACGAGGTCGCAACATAAGCATGTTCAAGATCATCCTCAGTGCAATAGTCGGGCTGCTCGGTATCGGAATCATGGTCTTCGTCCATGAAGGTGGACACTATCTCGCCGCACGGGCATTCGGAATTGTCGTTGAAGTCTTTTCGTTCGGGATGGGCCCGAAAGTATGGGCGCTCAAACGCAAGGACACCGAGTTCAGGATCAGCCTGCTTCCATTCGGCGGATATTGCAGAATGCGAGGATCCGACGATCTGACCCGCGCATTGGAAGCAAAACAGAAACGATTCGAGCATGCGGAAGAAGGCTCTCTGTTCTCGGTAGCGCCATGGCGTAGGCTCCTCACCTATCTTGCAGGACCGTTCGCGAACATCGTGTTTGCGATCATCATGTATACGATGTTTTCCATGATCGGCTATCAGGCGCTATCGGATCCACCGAAGATCGTCGTAGCCAGCGATTATCCCGCATTGTTCTCGATTTCCGACGATGCGACGCAGGTACCTTCCGCCGCGGCCGGCCTGAAGAGCGGCGACATCGTGCAATCGTACGACGGAATCCAGATCGAAGACTTCCAGCAGTTAATGGAACATCTCAAGACCAGCGACGGTTCGTCCGCCGGATTCTCCGTGTTGCGTGACGGCGAGCGGCTTGACTACACGGTCACTCCGACAAAACGGGAGGATGGAACCTATTGGTTCGGAATCAGCGCGTTCATCGAACCCGTCGTCGGTTCTGTCGAAACGGATTCTCCCGAATCTCTCGCAGGACTCCTTCCCGGGGATACGATCATCGCAATAGGGGGGACGCCAGTCACGAATAAACTCGACCTTGCCGACTACTTGCGGACGACAGGGACGGATACCGTCGCGCTGACCGTAGTGCGCGGAAACGAAACCATGGTGATCACCTTCCTTCCCGGCTTGAATGATGGCGGGACTTCGACATTCAATTTCGCATTGCACAGCGACATCAAGACAGTGGAAGGAATGAGCTTCAGCACAGGTTTCATACATTCGGTCGGTCAGGCTTGCAGACTCGTCGGGAACACATTTGCGAGCATCTGGGCCGTGATCGCAGGGGACGAAGACATCAGATCATCGTTTACGGGGCCATGGCGAGCATCCATGCTCATCGGGAATATCACCACGCAAGGATTTGCGGAAAGTCCGAAAGCGGGCGTCCGGGCGATGCTCTATCTGCTTGGCGTCGTCAGCATCTCTTTGGCAGTAGCGAATCTTCTGCCGATCCCCGCGTTGGATGGGGGGCTGATCATGATGAGCGTGATCGAAATCCTCATCGGAAGGCAAGTCTCTCCGAAAGCATATCTGATTCTTCAGTTCATCGGTATGGGATGCGTATTGCTGATTCTCGGGTTCATGACATTTTCGGACATGCGATTCTTCTGGCTGAACCGATAGACATCCGATCAGAAATCCCTTTCAAGTTCTTCGAAGCGAACGAGATTCATGACAAAACCAAGTTCAAAATAGCCGGTCTCGCCGTTGCGCTGCTTTGCTAGAATGATTTTCGTGGGCTGTACAAGATGTCCGTCCCGATTCTTTTCATTCTGCTTCTTCGAATCCTCCCCTCCGTCATCGGAGGAAGAAATTCGTTCCCTATGCATCAGAATCACGACATCGGCATCCTGTTCGATGGCTCCGCTCTCGCGTAAATCCGCCAGAGTAGGCTCCTTGCCTTCGCTCTGACGTCCGACCTGGGAAAGACAGACGATCGGAATGTTCAATTCCCGGGCAAGAGCCTTCATGGAACGTGATACGTAGGCGATCTGTTCGTGCCGGGGAACCTGGGCACCAGCCTCAGCGTCGATCAGCCCGATATAATCTACGAAAATGATCTGAATATGATCCTCACGCCGCATCCTTCTCGCCTGGGCCCGTAGCTCAAGGAGCTTCATGTTCGGAGTATCCTGGACTTTCAGCGTTTTCTCATACAGTCTTCCGGAGGCTTCCATGATCGCATTCAGATCACTATGTTTCAGCGTGGCATTCCGAATCCGCTTGAAGTCGACCTTACTTTCCGACGACAACAGACGCTCTGTCAAGGAATCTGCGCTCATTTCCAAAGAAAAGAAGCCAACCTTGATGTTCTTGCGCACCGCCATATTCTGCGCTATGGAAAGAGCAAAAGCGGTTTTTCCGACAGAAGGTCGCGCTCCGATGACAATGAACTCGCTCGGCTTGAAGCCGCCGGTCATATCGTCAAGACGCTTGTATCCGGTCTCCAGACCATCGGTGATACCTTTGTCGAAACGTTCCAGAATCCGATCAGTAGCCCGACTGACCAATGGTTTGATATCATAATACTTGTTCCCCCCGGGGGTCGAAGTGTTGATATCCGAAAGCAACTGCTCGCTTTCATCGACCATCTTCATTACATCCTGAGCTTCGTCGAACGCTTTCTCACGCATTTCGCTGGAAATCTCCAGCAACCTTCGTCGAAGCGCAAGCCCTCTGATAATCTGGGCGTAGTATACCGCATTGGTCGTGGTAGGGACATCGGAAGTGAGCGAGGAAATATAGGAAATACCTCCGCAACGCTCCAGGATATCCTGCTTGCGGAGGTATTCAGTGATCGTGATCAGGTCGATCGCTTGAGAACTATTTTCCTGACGGAAATCAACGATGGCTTCGAACAGCGTCTGATGCCCGGTCTTGTAGAAATCCTCCTTATGGAGGAAATCCATGATGTCGGCAAGCACACGATCATTGAGCAAGATCGCGCCAAGAACGGCGCGTTCCGCCTCATCATTGTGTGGGGGGACCCTCCCCCCCAGAACGGTATTGGAAGCCATCGCAAATCGCCTGAAGCTTATTCAGCGTCGGAAGCGATTTCTGCGATGTTCTCCGAGGCAAGGGCTTGCGCCTGCGCCTCTTCGACTGCGGCAGCTGCGGCAACCGCCTCAAGAGCAGCTTTCTCAGCCGCTTCCTTCTCAGCCACTGCGGCAGCAGCTGCTGCTTCAGCATTGCGCTTCTTTACATCGGCCTCGCTTTCAACGACAAGCTTGACAAGGGAAGCCTCGTTCTCGTACAGATGGACGCGAACATGGTAGATCCCTGTCATCTTGATCGCATGAGTGGCGACTTCGATTTTCTTCCGTTCCAGCTCGACACCTGCCTTGGCCAGAGCTTCCTGTACCATGGAAGAGGTCACGGAACCGAAAAGCTTACCGCTCTCGCCCGCAGAAACCACGATAGTAAGCGTAAGCGAATCGAGCTTCTCCTTCAGCGTAGCGGCTGCGGCGCGCTTCTCAATCTTCCGCTTTTCGATAGCGGCGGCACGGCTTGCGAAGATTGCTACATTACTCTTGTTGTAATGCACGGCGGCGCCAGAAGGCAACAGGTAGTTGCGGGCATAACCGTTCTTGACTTCGCAGACGTCTCCCTCTTCACCGAGATTTGGTACGTCTTGATTCAGAATGATCTTCATATCGAAAACTCCTTAGTCGTTCTTTCTAAAAATAATCCATGTCTCCAAGGCTCCCAGCAACGGAAGCGCAAGGATGACCAATGCGTTCACTCCGGGCAACATCAGCGCGACAGCCACCGAAACCAACATCCGCAGGACGGTGAACTGTGGGTAGCGCTTCCTGATCAGGAACAGGATGATCGACATTCCCTGAACCAGATACAGCAACGATACCGAAAGCGCAAGATTCATTACCAGCGCTTCCACTACCCCGGGTAACGGAACAAGCAGGCTGACAAGAACCAGCGTCCAAGCTCCAAGAAATACCCAGATCGTCTCCTCCGGCAACCTCCAGAGCGCCACTCGGTTCTGCCAAGCGATGTTCCGGTAGTTGGTCATGCTTTCAGCCAGCAAGACGGAAACCCCGATGAACGCCATGCACATAGGTACGAACGAACGGTACACCACTTGCATGGACAAGGCGAACAATACATCGGCATTGACTCCGAGTATCGAAGTTTCCGCCGCCGCATCGACGGCACCCTCCGACGCTAGCAACGCAGGATTGGTCGGAAGGAATGAATCGAACACAGTCTTGAATGTCGAGGCGTACAGATCCCTGACATTCCGAACCGTTTCGGATCCACTTTGCAACCACGCCACCAGTCCGATTCCTGCCACAACTACGAAAGCACAGGAAGCGAGATATCGAACCAGACTTCTCGTGCCGCAGAACCAGATCCAGACAGCCGCGGCCACCAACAGAACCATCGGAATGAACAAGCCGATCGAGAGGATCAACGATGCGACAGGCTTCCCCAGCACATTGCGTGCGGAGAACAGTTCCCCGCAAAGGATCGCCAAGAACACCACTGCCACAGGAAGCAATGCGGCCTTCTTGTTCTCGAACTTCGAAGCCGATACAAGCAACGGTACTGTGAACAGAAGACTCGTGAACATCAGCCGGTAGAGAATCAGACTGGCTACGACCGCCAGCAGAGAATCACGCACCAACCTATCACGGGTTACATTGCGTTGCATCGTCTCAGACTCCTCCCTACTTCTTTTCAAAGGGGAGATACGCAAGAACCCTCGCACGTTTGATTTCAGTGGTCAACGCCCGCTGATGCTTTGCACAAGTTCCGGTAATCCGACTGGGAAGAATCTTCCCACGCTCAGTGATGTAGCGCTTGAGCATTTCAGGGTTCTTATAATCGGCGACAGCGTTCTGTGCACAGAACTTGCACACCTTCTTCTTGAAGTTGCCTTTCTTGCCGCCAAATCTCCGATCTTTGAGGCCGGCGCCGCCCTTGGCGTCCATGCCATCATTCGTCATAGCATCTTTATCATCGCGCATGAAACTCTACTCCTTAGGTATTTCACCCGCCTGTAACCGGCGGGGAATCCGGCAAAGCCGGTTTTCCTTTGTATCGATATCGATTCGCTTCCAGGTCAGAACGGGATGTCGTCGTCGAACTGCTCGGGACCGAAGTCATTCGTAACCGGTGTGGCCGGACGGGGTTGCGATACCGCGCCGGAACGCGACTGATCGCCATAGCCACCACCCTGGCGAGGTGCGTCTTCAGACCTTCCTCCACCGCGCTGATCCCCGGACCCGCTTCCAAGAAGCTGGAGACTGTTGACAAATATCTCGACTTTACTACGCGACTGCCCGTCCTGCTCCCATCGATTCTGGCGCAATTCACCGATGATGGAGACCTGCCGCCCCTTTTCCAGATACTGGTTCATGGACTCTGCTGATTTCCCGAACAAGGCGCAATCGAAATAGCTGACCTCGTCTTCCCACTTGTCACCCGACCTCTTTCTCCGGTTGACAGCGATGGAAAACCTGCAGACAGCGGAACCTCCGTTCGTATACCTCAGTTCGCTTTCTCGAGTCAGACGTCCGACCAACGCAACAACATTCAAGTCATTTGCCATACATCACGCTCCAATACGATACAAGATCGTTTATTTTTCTTTATTGACAAACAGGAACTTGAGTATGGGCTGGCTGAGCAGAAAGGCCTGTTCAAACCCTTTGATGCTCGAAGGTTCCGCCTTCAGCTCAAAATAGACGTAATGTCCTTTTTCCTGCTTCTTGATAGGATAGGCGAGAATCTTCACGCCCATATCTTCCTGCTTGGTGATTTCGACACCAGCATCCGCGAATGCTGTCGACACGATTTCCATGCCTGCGGCCGTCTTCTCTTCGTTCGCGTCGAAGATGACGGTGAACTCATAATTTCTCATGGTTCCTCCTTACGGACTGAATGATCCACCCCAAGGTGGATAAAGAGGTCTAGAAAATGTAGCATTTACCGGCGAACAGAGTCAAGGCTGGGCATACCATATCTCGGACATATCCTCAAGTCTTCAATTGTTCTCATTTCTCCAGAAGCAAACAGGTTAGCTGTGCAGTCAGAAAATGTTTCGAGTCTCCCGCATCGGGAAAACGACGGCGCACCAATTTTCCGACATCGGTTCGCAACTAGAAATAAAAATGCGGGCGCCAATGGCACCCGCGAAAGAGAATCTTCAGCGACAAGTAATCAGCGCTGCGTCCAGAACCGTTTCGGAACAGGATCCCTGCCATCCCAGATGATCTGGCGGAAATCCGTGGGATCCGTATTCCCCTCTGTATTGATGAACAGCAGCCTGCTGTCCCTGTCGATCTTCAAGGCTTCCTTGAGGGAATCAGCGCCATCTTCCGTAAGTAGCGAATAACACAAACCGAGCCCCACCGCTCCGGACTCACCCGAAATCACGAACGGATCGCCTTTCAGAGGAGTCGCAAGGATGCGCATTCCCCGAGCTGCGATGTAGTCCGGAACCTGGACGAACACATCGACACATTCCTTCAGCACCGCCCAAGCGATCGGAGAAGGCTCCCCGCAGGCCAGCCCCGCCATGATTGTGTCGAGGTCGCCTCCGACAGAGTGAGGAAGCCCGTCGTTGATCTGCGCGCTATGGTAGAGGCATGGAGCCTTGTCGGGTTCGACGACGATGAACTTCGGAGGATCGTCCGGGAATCGCGCGGAATAGAAGCCGATGACTGAAGCCGCCAGAGCTCCGACCCCGGCCTGGACAAAGACATGGCTCGGCTTTTCGATCTCAAAATCTGAGAATTGATCCTGGATCTCCAGCATCATGGTCGTATAGCCTTGCATAATCCATGTCGGAACTTCGGTGTACCCAGGCCATGAGGTATCGGAAATGATTACCCAGCCGTTCTTGTCAGCATCCACGACAATCTGTTTCACCGCATCGTCGTAGGTTCCGTCGATGACTTTCACGACGGCGCCATAGCCGCGGATCGCATCGATCCTGGCCTGCGACGTATCCTTGTGCACATATATCACGCACTTATGCCCAAGTTTGCTCGCAGCCCAGGCTACTCCCCTTCCATGATTCCCGTCGGTAGCTGACGCAAAAGTGATCTCGCCGAGTCTGTCATGGCACTCCGCGCTCGTAAGGTAATCGTATGTCATTTCGCTGTCGGGCAAAGCCAGCAGTTTCTGGATGTACCGATAAATCGCGAAAGAACCGCCCAGTATCTTGAAGCTGTTGAGCTCAAGCCGACGCGACTCGTCCTTGACATAGATACCGCCTACGGAAAGCATCGAGGCGAGATGCGGCAGCGACTGCAACGGAGTTTTCTTATATCCGGGAATCTGGCGATGAAACGCCTGAGCCGTCCGGCATACTTCGAGAGGGAACATCTCTCTCGAGGCTGTAAGGTCTCTGTGTCCATGGGTCCTGACGATCCATTCAAAATCCGGTGTGCTCTCTTTCATAGGAACACCTCCAAAATCAATGATATAATTTACGTATATGCTAAATTTTTTTTGAAAAAATTGCAATATCAAAAAACATGATTATATTTTTTTGAGCATATGATAATTTTTTTGAATCAAAGTTCTGTATGGTAATCCCCTAGGGAACCATTTCTCGGTGTTCGAACGAATATTGGAGCATGAAGAAAAACATTGACAGGAGGAAGAAACTAGTATCTACTGTTAATAGTAATGAGTCTTATTACTAATTTGGATAAAGCATGAAGTGGAAACGTACAGCATTGGCAGCCATCGGATTCGTATCGCTTGCCCTAGGAGCCATAGGAGTATTTCTCCCTGTATGGCCTACGACGCCTTTCGTAATCATTTCCGCAGCCTGCTTCTCATCCACGCCGAAGTTGAAGGCGCAAATCATGCGAATCGGTTTTTTTCGTGAACATATCAGGAATTACGAGGAGGGGACGGGATTATCCAGAAAAACGCTTCTGACCAGCATAGCGTATCTCTGGACCATGCTCCTGATCTCCATGGCTCTTGTCCGTACTCCCCTGATGCTCACCGTGCTGTGCGTCGTGGGTGTCGCGGTAACCGTCCATATCCTGGTCATCGCGCGGAAACGGAGGGGACGATGAAGCTATCGATGGAAACCCGAGCTACGATCGGCGAAGCGATATTCGACGCAACATATATTCTGGTTGCGAGCATGTTCGCATTCCTCCTGCTGTTCGCCCGAAATCTGACAACGATTCGCCTTCTCGCCGCCATCATGGCCATGATCCTGGTCGGTGGAGATGCTTTCCACTTGATACCGAGAATCCGCTCCTTGATGTCGTCGTATCATCCGGAAGCGGGCGCTCAGGCGCTCGGCAGAGGACGGCAAATCACCTCCATTACGATGACCGTCTTCTATCTCTTCCTCTGGCATATCGGCCACATGGCGATCCACGAGCCTGTGTCTGCGCCATGGACGATCACTCTGTACTGCCTCGCTTCGACCAGAATCGGACTCTGCCTTTCCGGCGATAACAGCTGGCAGCGGAAGAAAGCCGATGGTTCATGGCGGATCATCCGCAACATTCCGTTCCTACTTCAGGGAATGATCGTCGCAGCATGGTTCTTCGTCCATCGTACCCAGTCTGTCGCGCTCGGAAACATGTATCTTGCCATCACAGCCAGTTTCGCTTGCTACATACCGGTCGTCATATTCTCAGGTAAAAAGCCGTGGATCGGCATTCTGATGATTCCGAAGACCATTCAGTACCTGTGGATGCTCGCCATGTGCCAATCGTTGTGAACAGGAGACGCCGTCATGAATTTTTCAGGCATCATCATCGGAATCGCTACATTCTGCATCATCGGGATATTCCACCCGATCGTCATCTACTGTGAATATCATTTTACGGAACGGATCTGGCCGTTGTTTCTGATCGGCGGCCTCGTTTTCTGCACCATAGCGTTGTGTATCCGGCCGCTGCTTGCATCGGCCATATGTGCGATCATCGGATTTTCCTGTTTCTGGAGCATCAGGGAACTGAAGGAGCAGACAGCCCGAGTCGAGAAAGGCTGGTTCCCTGCGAATCCGGACAGGAAACGAAAAGAGACCTCTACTCGAGACATACACATGTCACGGAGGGGAAAAAGCAGGGAGCATGAGCATGGACAAACACAAGAAACTGACGAATGAGGTCGGCGCGCCGGTGCCCGACAACGAGAACTCGATCACCGCGGGACCACGGGGCCCCGTAGTGATGCAGGATGTCTGGCTGATGGAGAAAATGGCGCATTTCAACCGGGAAGTCATTCCGGAACGCCGCATGCATGCGAAAGGATGGGGCGCATACGGCAAATTGACTGTGACGCACGATATCTCGCGGTACACGAAGGCGAAGGTCCTTCAACAGGGCACTACTACGGACCTGTTCGTCCGATTTTCTACGGTCGCCGGCGAACGCGGTGCCGCGGACTGCGAGCGGGATATCCGCGGAGTAGCGGTGAAATTCTATACGGAAGAAGGGAACTGGGATCTCGTCGGCAACAATACGCCGACATTCTTTATCCGTGACGTCCATAACTTTTCGGATCTGAACCGGGCCGTGAAACGAGATCCGCGGACGGGAAGACGATCGGCGCAGAACAACTGGGATTTCTGGACGATCCTGCCCGAATGCTTCCATCAGATCACCATCGTGATGAGCGACCGTGGCATTCCCGCATCGTTTCGGAACATGCATTTCTTCGGGGAGCACACATTCTCGTTCTACAACGATCGGAACGAACGGGTCTGGTGCAAATTCCATTTCAAGACCCAGCAGGGAATCAAGAACCTCAGTAATGAAGAGGCTGCGAAGATCAACGGTATGGATCGTGAATATCATGGAAAGGATCTATACGAAGCTATTGAACGCGGCGATTTCCCGAAATGGACGATGTATGTCCAGATCATGACGGAACAGCAGGCGAAAAAGCATTATGAAAACCCGTTCGATATCACGAAGATCTGGCGCCACAAGGAATTTCCGTTGATCGAAGTCGGAGTCCTGGAATTGAACCGTAATCCTGAGAACTATTTCGCGGAAGTCGAGCAGGCGGCGTTCACTCCGGCGCATGTGGTTCCAGGCATCGGATTCAGCCCGGATAGATTTCTTCAAGGACGCCTGTTCTCCTATGGCGACGCGCAACGGTATCGGCTGGGCGTCAACCACAATCAGATTCCTGTCAACCGTGCGAAAGTCGAGACGAACGAATACCATCGTGACGGAGCGATGCGGGTGGACGGGAACTACGGAGGGGCGCCGGCATATACCCCGAACAGCTATGGGGTCTGGACAGCACAGCCGCAGGTCATGGAACCGCCGCTCGATCTGGAAGGCGCGATGTATCGCTATGACCCGAAGGAGGATCCGACCGACGACTGTTTCAAAGCCGGCGGCGAACTATGGAGGCTGATGGACGAAGAGCAGAAGAACGTCCTCATTGCGAATACCGCCGCCGATATTGCGCCGGCGACCCGGAACATCAAGTATCGGCATGCCGCCCATTGCTATCTAGCCGACAAGGAATACGGAAAGCGTTTCGCAAAAGCGGTAGGGTTGGATATGGACACTGTCATAGCATTGTCCAAACTCGACAACAATGGCTTGATTCAGGCAACTCTTTCTGAGAAGATGGAGGGATAGAATCAACAACCGGGGGCTCCTTCGTGAAAGAGCAGAAGAAGCACAGATTCTCCAGGCAACGACAGCTCGTTCTCGATGCGGTGAATCGCCACCATGACCATCCGAACGCAGACCAGCTGTTCCTGGAGATTCATGAACAGGATGAAAAGATCAGTAGGGGCACTGTGTATCGTAATCTTCACCTGCTGGTGGAAAGCGGGGATATCCTTCAGGTCCACGGTCCGGATTCGGAACGTTTCGACTGCCGGACCGATCGCCATGATCACCTTCTCTGTTCAGAGTGCGGCGCTCTGCTCGACGCCCCGGGAGACTACGACAACGTCATCGACCGGGAAATGGAGGAACGTACCGGGTGCATCGTACAACGGCACGAAACTGTCTTCAATGTCATCTGTCCCGAATGTCAACGACGGAAGAAGCGTCCCTGACGAAGTGCTGTAGACGCTTTACGGAAGGAGCGTTCCCCTATCGGCATGGGGGAGCAAGCCTTCCGTCATGATTTTTTCCTTCCGATACTTGACCTTCATGCGGCAACCCTGCATAATGTTCCGGTAATTACAATCCTATTGGTACCGGGAAACCGGCAACTCAACCGTTGGATAAGGAGCTCTACTGTGCCTTGTGGAAGAAAAAGAAAGAAGCATAAGATTGCTACTCATAAGAGAAAGAAAAAGCTCAGAATGAATCGCCATAAGAAGAAATGACTTCTTTTACGCAATCTATTGCAAAACCGTCGGTCGCTCCGACGGTTTTTTTGTACCCGAGGAACCCGTAGGAGCATTGTCTTTCCAATGTGTACGGCGCCCTCCCCGCACGGCGATGCTCGGTTTCGGCGGTCGTGCCATGCAAGAACGCGACGGACCGGGGATGATCGCCCGTTCCTGATTTCAGTACCTAAGCGAAACTCAGCACATATTCCGATGCTTTACGACGCACGACGGACAGCTTTCCATATTCATCAATTGCCCCGCTCTCCTGTTATATGTAATATAGAAGAAGATACAGGGGGTGGCTTTCCATAATGAGAGTTCTCATCTTTGGCCTTGGAGCACATGGCGGAGGATTCGCCGCAGCGAATTATTTTCTCGATCGTGGGGACGAAGTCCGTGTGACGGATCTCAGGGGGACCGATGTCCTGGGGGAGACGATGGAGGTTCTTGAAAATCGGGGGGCCGCATGCATCATGGGCGAACACAGGATGGAAGACTTCCTGTGGGCGGACATTGTCATCAAGAATCCGGCTATCGCTCCGGACAATCCATATCTGCTCGCCTCAAGAACGGTGATCACTGACTTTTCATGGCTGTTCGCCTCCCCTTGGTGCGAAGAAACCAAGATCATCGCCATTACTGGCACGAAGGGGAAGACAACGACCGCCGCAGCGGTCGCGCATGTCCTCAACACGTTCGGGCATGAAGCGGTGCAATGCGGAAACATGGGAATCAGTGCGTTCACGGTCCTCTCGGATTGGGAAAAGAGAAAGGCGAACGGACAGAACATTCCCGAATACCTCGTCTGCGAGTTCTCGTCCTGGCAGATCCGGGATATGTATGCCGCACTTCAAGGAGATATGCCAGAGATACGGCTCGCTGCGCTGACGAGCCTGTACGCCGATCACCAGAACGCCTACAAAGACATCGAAAGCTATCGCCACGACAAGCTGGAACTATTTGGACGCCATTGCGAAACCGTCCTGGTGCCTGACCAGCTGATCAGACTCGTCAAGGACTTTGTGGACATCTCCCCCAAGAAAATACACGGCATCGACAAGCTCGCTGGAAAAGTAATGGCGGAAAATTCTCCGTTGCGATGCGCATATGCCATCTGCAGACTCCTAGGATTCAAATGGCGAGAGGTCCTCAAGGCGCTCAAATCATTCAAAGGAGTTCCCCATAGACTGGAGCAGGTAGGAGTCGCCGGCCCGATCATGTTCATCAATGATTCCGCCGCTACCATCCCGGAGGCTGTTCTGTTCAGTTTCGAGAATTGCAGCCCCCTTCCGATACATCTGATCTGCGGAGGGACGGACAAGAACCTGAAAGCCGAAGGCATGCTCATCGCGCTAAAAGAAGCCGCAAGCCTGCATCTGCTCGATGGATCGTTCACCAGAAACAAATTGATTCCGTTGCTCGAACGGGAGGGGCTTGCATATCACGGCCCTTTTTCCGACATGGGCGCCGCGGTAGATTCAGCATTTGAAATCTCCCGACAGCGTATCGCTGGAGCCCAGGACAACGCCCAGGTCATCATGCTTTCCCCTGGAGCCGCATCCTTCGAACTGTTCCAGCACGAGTTCGACCGCGGCGACAAGTTCAGGACTCACTCGATCCGGAAGATTGCAGACATGGAGACATCTGGTGCCGATGGATCCGATAGCGCATCTTCTCCCCTGACGTAAAAATCCTCCACATGATGTGTCGGTATACATAGTCGGTCGAAGGAGTCCGGTAGTACGCATGTCCGCCGAAAGATCGCTTGAAAAGATCCAATCCCCGCAAATGAGCTCCCCTGCCTCCCGGCCCCGGAATACCGTGCAGGTCATAGACTTTGCATCCATGTTCGCACGCCATGCGGACGGCATAGTCCTGCAGAGCGTATGAACAGGAAAAATCATCGAAACGAAGCGAAGCGCCGAAAAGATATACAGCGATGTCCGGAGACTCGATGATCATGCAGCCCCCTACGATCTTTCCTTTGTGTCTCGCCAGATACAGATCGCACCGTACATCGCCGGACATCTTCCCTGAGAACACCAGCAGCCGGCGCATATAGCTTTTCGGACGCGCAGAGAATCCATCCCGTTTCGCCGTTTCCAGATATACCTCATACCAGCTATCGAAGTCCTCCTTTGTGCCGTTCCAAGCCTCGATCTTCGTCTGCAACCGCGCCTTGCGGAGGTTTCGTCTCGCACGTTCGCGATACTGTCCTGCGACGGCATCGTACCCATCGGCAAGATCCAGACGGACAGTACCTTCCGGCTGCACGCTTTCCAGACTCGTCCGGAATCTGCGCCCGTCGATCTTCAACGTATTCGGTTCCTCCGGTTCGTCCCATGGCAAGTCGTAACGGATTGCGAACACTCCGCCCGGGAGAAGTTTCCGCAACTCCTTCGACAAATCGCGAAGGAACTCGACGGGAGCCATCGGGGACGAGAATACCGAAGGTCCGAACGGAACATAGGATAGACACATTCCCGGTGAGAATTTCTTGGTGAGCACCAGCAGGTTGTCGGTCCAAACGGTTCCGTCGGCATCGATCTCAATGACGAACGCTTGCGGTTTCCATCCAGCAGGACGCTTCGCCATCGCCCAAAAACTGCTTTGAAAGGGATTGCCCTTGCAGGAAAACGTCTTGTAGTCGATCTCAGTCACTTTCATAGGAGCCTCCCCCACCGTTGTCCACCCGTCAAAAAAGGCGATGTGATAAAGAAAAGCCATGCTCACGGGGAGCATGACTGCAGTCATTCGCATCAATCCCGCGCCACATTCAGACGACCCGGGAATGTTCAGTGTCAAGTCGCTGAAACCGTCAACTCACCGGGCCGTCCAAATATCGACTGGTGGTCAGGGATACTCCGTCCGCACCGATCGCCCTGCCGTCGACCTTTACAACCCCGCCTTCGGCATAGATCGGCATTGCGAAGAAATGGTCTGGCTTGACATAGCATACATCCGCCGCGGGAGGATCGAAACCTTCCGGCTCAAGCACCGTACCGACATCGAACTGCGGAGCGAAGAGCACCTCGCAGGTCGTATGCGGCTCCGCATTCGGATCGTTGGCCGCCAGCAACATGCCGCGGCTCTTCACCCCGCGGAAATTCGCAGGCTTGAGATTGCTGACCAGGACAATATGCTTCCCCAGCAGCTCATCGGCGCGATAATACGGGACGATACTCGAGACGATCGTCCTCGGCTCAGCTTCGCCGCAATCCAGCTTGAGGATGTACAGCATGTCGCCGTTGGGATGTTTCTCAACCTCGATGATGCGGGATACCTTCAGGACCACCCGACGGGCGAACTGCTGGGCGATGGTTTCATCCGCCGGGACGGCACCCTGCGGCGTTGCGCTCATTGTATCAGACATTGCTTGCTCCTTGTCCTTGTGTACGTCTTTCTCTTTTTCCTTTTCCGCCCGTTCACTCTGTGATCCACTGTATCGCTCGCGCAACGCATCGATCAGGGAATCATCCAGTTTCGTGAACAGATAGTCCACCGTGCCTATGGATTCTACTCCCGTGAACGTGGCGAGCTGCGGCCAACGGTCGTTCCGACATCCGAGCCAGGAAAGCAATTTCCCGGATGTCGAGGGCATATACGGCTCGATCATGATCCCCAAGTCCCGGATCAGGTAGATGAGCGTCCGCAGCAGCGACGCCGCGGACGGAGGATCCTCCGTCCGTTTCTTCCAAGGCTCACCATCCTGGAACGCCTTGTTCCCCATTGAGGAGAGAACGAAAATCTGCCGGAGGGCTTCGCGTTCCTCGGCATGTTCCAGCAGGTCGGTGATCACAGTCTCCTGGTCGATGATAGCTTTCGCCAGACTCTGGTCGATGCTACCTTCCGGCAGGCGCCCCCCATAGAACCGTTTGACGAACGTCAGCGTCCTATTGACCAGATTGGACAGGTTGCCGATCAGCTCCCCGTTCACCTTTTCCTGAAACTCCTTCCAGGTGAACGTCACGTCGCTACGCTCCGGACGGTTGTAATACATATAGAACCGCCAGACATCGGCAGGAATGCCGGTTTCCTGGACATCGTTCCCGAAGATTCCGATTCCTTTGCTCTTGGAGAACTTTCCTCCCTCGTAATTGAGATACTCCGTGGAACTCATATGATGAAGCATCGTCCAGTTCTTGCCGGTTGCAAGCAACGTGGAGGGGAAAATGACAGTATGGAACGGAATGTTGTCCTTGCCGATGAACTGGAACAGGTCGACCTCATCGGGATTCTGCCACCATGATCTCCACTGATCGGTATACCCTGCTGTAATCGAGATGTATCCGATCGGGGCGTCAAACCATACATAGAACACCTTGTCCTCGAATCCTGGCTTGGGAACGGGGATACCCCACTTCAAGTCGCGAGTGATGCACCGCTCCTTCAATCCGTCACGAATCCAGGAACGTGTCATCTGCACTGCGTTCTTCGCCCAGAACCCTTGCACGCTGGCCTCGTCGATCCATCGTTCCAGCAGCGGAAGCGCCTTGGGCAGATCGAGGTAGAGATGCCGCGTCTTGCGGAGCTCCGGCCTGGTACCGCACACTCCGCAGCGGGGATCGATCAGTTCGGTGGGTTCCAACAGAGTCTGGCAGCTGTCGCACTGATCGCCTCTGGCATCGTGGCTGCCGCAATGAGGGCAGGTCCCTTCGACATATCGGTCGGCGAGAAATCGTTCGCAGCTCGGACAATATAGTTGCTCGATCTCCTTCTCGCTGATATATCCAGCGGCATCGACATCCTTGAAAATACTTTGGACGATTTCTGTCTGGATGGGGTCGGACGTCCGACCGAAACGATCGAATGAGATATCGAACCACTGGTAGATCGCACGATGGATCACATGATAATGGTCACACAGCTGGCGGGGAGTGACCCCTTCCTGCAACGCACGGGTCTCGGAAGCGGTACCGTATTCATCGGTTCCGCAGATGTAGAGCGTCTCATAGCCCCTGGAACGGCAGAAGCGTGCGAACGCATCGGCGGAAAGAACCTGCGTCAGGTTCCCGAGGTGGGGAATATTGTTCACGTACGGCAACGCCGATGTAATCAGTCTTCGTTTTTTCATAGTCCGTCTATCATAGCCCTCCGTCCGCCTTTTTTCAATATGAACAAGAGGATTCGTCGGCGATCGCCGGCTCCGGCATTCCCCTTTTTCCGTAAGTTCCTTGACCATGGCCTGCCTGCGATATACATTGTACAGTGTGCCGTCGCGGTCGTCTTGCCGGGCGAAGTCTTGTGACGGGCGAATCACGCAGGCGATCTCGGACGATTCTTCTCTGAAGAAATCCGGCGTCCATGAGGTCTCCGCTAGGAGAAGAGATGGAAAATACAAGGCAGTCTTCCCCGCGCAAGCAATTCCGCATCAGCCCGAAACTGATCCTCGGCATCATCGGAGTACTGGTTTTGATCGCTTTGGTCATGAGCAGTTTCTTCGTCGTGGACCAGACGGAGCAGGCGGTTGTCCTGCGGCTGGGCAAGTACAACAGAACGGTCGGTCCGGGACTTCAGACGAAACTTCCGTTCGGAATCGACGTGAACTACAACGTACCCACCCAGATCGTCCAGAACATGACGTTCGGATATCGTTCCAACAGCCAGTTGGGAACGAACCCGCTGATCAACGCGGCTGAGTACCCCCGGGAATCGGTCATGCTTACCGGAGATCTGAACATCATCGATGTGGAATGGATCGTCCAGTACAAGATCGAGAATCCCTCGGCCTGGCTGTTCAACGTGCAGGATAGGGACACGACGATCAGGGACATCAGCCAGTCGGTGATGAACCAGTTGGTCGGAGACCTTCCGATCCTGTCGGTCATGACGAGCGAACGGACGAGAATCGAAGTCGAAGCGCAGGATGCGATGCAGAAGATATTCGATTCCTACAATCTGGGCATCAAGGTCGTGACGATCAAGCTGCAGAACATCGTTCCGCCGGTCGGTACCGTCCAGGATGCGTTCGAGGATGTCAACAAGGCTATCCAGGACATGAACCGCCTGATCAACGAGGGCAAGGAAAGCTACAACCGTGCGATCCCCAGCGCGCAAGGAGAGGCAAATCGGCTGATACAGGTGGCGCAAGGCTACGCGGCGGAACGAGTGAACCAGGCCACAGGCGACGTCGCCCGCTTCAATTCCGTTCGGGAGGCGTATGAACAGAGCAAGGATATCACAGGAATCCGGCTCTACATAGAGACGATGGAGGAAATCATCAACGGACAAGGGGACTCTGGAGCTATGTTAGTCATCGACAAGAATCTCGAGAACTTCCTGCCGATCGGTTCCGTCGACAAACTCATGGGAGGTGCGAAATGAAAAAGACAGTAACCGTCCTCGTCGTGATCGGCGTTCTGCTTGTCATTTTCCTCCTGCTGGGACCGTTCTTCATTCTTGACGAAGGCCAGCAAGCGGTCGTGACCCGTTTCGGAAAAATCGTGAACACAGAGACCACGGCCGGTCTGAAATTCAAGATGCCGGTCATCGACAATGTGATCAAATATCCGAAGAAGATACTCTCCTGGGATGGCGACGCCCAGCGCATCCCGACCAAGGAAAACCAGTTCATCTGGGTAGACACGACGGCCCGCTGGAGGATCAGCGATCCGGTGAAGTTCTACGAGACAGTCAATACGATCTCCAATGGAAAATCGCGGCTCAACGACGTGCTGGATTCGACGATCAGGACGGTCATCAGCGAGAACTATCTCAATGAAGCTGTAAGGAACTCGAACCAGATCAACGAGATCAAAGTCGAGGAGCAGGTTCAGAACGTGGACAACATCGAAGACGCCGAGCGTCTTCGCAACCTGACAGTGACTTCGACCCAGCAGGAAACGATCAAAATCGGACGAGAGGGGCTGTCGCAACGGATGTTCGAGATGGCCTCTGGTTTCACCCAAGCCTATGGAATCACGATGATCGACATCATCATTCGCCAGATCCGATACAGCGACGATCTGACGCAGAGCGTCTATGAACGGATGATCAAGGAACGGAACCAGATCGCCGAAGCGTATCGATCCTATGGACGTGGCCAGCTCGCCCAGTGGCAGGGAAAGACCGAGAACGACCAAAAGACGATTCTTTCCGAAGCCTATGCGAAAGCGGAACAGATCAAAGGCGTCGCGGACGCGCAGGCTGCGAGAATCTACTCCCAGGCATACGAGGTTGATCCTGATTTCTTCAAGCTGTGGAGATCGCTGGAATCGTACAGGAAGACGATACCTCAGATGGACAAGGTGCTCAGCACGGACATGGAGTATTTCAACTTGCTGTACGGCAATCCTTCGCAATAGGGTCGATTCCAAGCCGGCTTAACGCTCGCAAGGAGAGCGGGACTTCTGGACCGTTCTCCTTTTTCTATGGCCGGATCCCGTTGCGCCGCATAGGCTGACAGTATATACTGCGTTCATGTGCGACCGACGAAGAACCGTACTGATTGCTTTCGATTTTGACGGGACATTGTATCCGTTGCGTCCGTATGACAGCGAGCAACGGCTTCTCATGAAGGCGGTGGAAAACCGAAGCCCCCAAGAGCGAACGGAAGCGATGCAAGCGGTACGGAACGACATGGAAGGTCTGCTCAGTCTCGGCGAATTCACGGAAACGTATGTACGATTCACGCGACACGCTCCGGAGCACCTGCTCGATGAAATCGTCGAGGATATCCGTTCGCTCGCAGGATCGTCCGCGCTTGTCCCATTGAGGATTTTGCGCGACGACGTGGACGCTGAATACTGCGTCATCAGTTGCGGAACCGTCAATCTGATAGAACGATATCTTTTGCGAATGGATGTCAGACGAAGTTTCGGCGCTCTGTTCGGAAAAACGTTCGAAATCATTGACGGTCGCATCGGGGACATCTCGATCGCCGTCAGCGGTCCGCAGGATAAAGCATTCCTGCTGGAAGCGGAGGCTGCACGCATCGCCTCAAGAACAGGGATTCGTCCGCTCACGATCGCAGTGGGGGACGGCCCCACCGATATCCCCATGCTTCGGCATGCGGATTTCGGGATCATCGTCGATTGGGACGAAATGGAGGACACGACTGAACGAAGCGGGTTCCCACTCGCGCGATCTGTCGATGGGATATGCACGTTGGTCCGCGACTTTCTGGCGACAAAAGAGGACTGCATGAGGCCGCACAGGCACAGAACGCCGCGAAATCGGCTTTCGAATGTTTGACATTCGGCGATTTTCGATGTAATGATTTTTTTGTAACGGACCGACGAGGAGTTGAGTTTGGACAGGACGATGGAGACAAAAATCAGATTCCATGCTGCATGCGGCGCGATTCTGCCGTTGCTGTGCTGCATGGCTATCCTGCTGTCGTCCTGTTCTTCCGTGCAGGAAAACGCTACGCATGCCGCCGATGCGGCATACGATTACGGAGTCATCACTGGCAGCATCACGTATCCAGGGACATACTCTTTTTCCGATGCCGCGATGGTGGTGGATATCGCTCTGATCCAACACGACTTCGTCACCGGAGCCACACGGGAGATTTCCCACCAGAGGATCAGGAACCCGCAACGGTTCCCCGTCAATTTCACGATCCGCTACAGCCTGAAGGACATCCTCCCCTACTTAAAATATTCGATCGAGGCGGAAGTCAGCAAAGCCGGTGACACTATTCCGTACCTCAAGTCGGTGGAACCCGTGTGGGTGCTGACTGGAGGTAACGGCAACCGCGCCGACCTCAAGCTTGCGGTGCGCTGAGAAAGCTACGCTAGCGGGGAAGATACGCCGACCGCCCCTGCCGAAGCGCGATCTTTCGGGAAGCGAACGCGCCGACGGCCGATGCGGCGCATCCGACATACATCGAGGCGACGGGTGTCAGCCCCGCAAGGTACGCAAGCAAGACGGCGGATGCGACGACAGCCAGATAGAGCAGTCCGATTCCCATGCCGATCAGTCCGTTGAAATTCCGCTTCATCGCCTGTTGGGGAATCTTCCAGTCCAGCAGCGGCCGACGATAATCGACAGCCAAGGAAAGTGCTCCGGTTCCAAGGATTGTGAAAAACCCAAGCGCAAGCATCCACGGCAGATTCTCAAAACCGATTCCGAGCAGGAACACCGCCACCAGGAGATAGACAGCATGGGAGAGATACATCAGCAGCATATGGAAGACAAGTTTCGCATCGACTTGCACCGAGGCGGGAATCGGCCAGGACCTGCACAGGTCGAACAGAGGACCTTCACGGGACACGCTCGTGGAGCTGATCATCGTGAACGACGACATCAGCAGCAAAATCCCTGAAACGGCCGCGGGGAACCAGGGAGAAACAGTCAGGGCGCCAAGTCCTTCCGACAATTCTCCGAGCAATCCGCTGAGAGCGTATACCACTACGAGGATGATTGGAACACAGACTTCGCCGATGATTTCAACGAAGAACGAAGATGTTCCGCGCACAACATCCCATTCCTTTCGAATGAGCGTGGAACGCAATGAAGCGGGACGATACGCCGACCGATCCCCGAACCGCTCCGTCGCACCGGCTGTCTCCCGGCGTCTCGATCTCCCTTCTCCTGAGAGCGCAATCGAGACGCATCGGCCATACGACGCCTCAAGCAGGAACATCGCCACTAGAGCGAGGACAGCGTTCATTACGATGCATGCCGCCGCCGCTAGGTACGGGTTGAGGCGTCCGCCGACAGAAAACAACATCGAAGCCTGGCATGCGAAAAGCGTCAACGCATGGTGGAGTCTTTCGAAGAGGGCTCCATACGTTCGACCCAGATCATCCGCGGCCGAGCCTTCGAACAGTCCCGAACCATCCGTGAAACGCATGATGCTGCTTTGCGAATAGATGATGAGCGCCATCATCACGATGATCGAGAAGACCTCGATGAGCGATTTATGCTTCCTGCCCTTCATCAATCTTGTGATCAGCATCCCGAACAAAGATCCCAGCAGCACAGGAACCAACGGACCGAGCAGCAGTGTCAGTACGGCTCCCAAAAACAGCGGAACGGAAATGCCCGTGACGAAATACACGATCACGATTCCGGGAAACACGATGAAGAAGTAGAGCGAAGCCATCGAAAGATAGAGCAACACCATCCTGCTCGCAAGCAGTTCGCTCCGTCGGATAGGAACGGACATCAGTAAAGACAGATCCTTTCCCCTGTACAGGACCGAGGGTGCGCTCATGCAGGAAAACAGGAAGACGATGACAGCGCCGATGAACTGAGCCATCATCGCACCAATATCAGGGTATCCAAGAGTCCGGCCGATCGACTGAAACGAGTAGTAGTTGAAGCCGAACATCACCATCACCATCACGAATGAAAAGAAAAGCAGGATCGACAGCAGAACGTAGCCGATGCGCCGTACGGTCGTCGCGGTATGTTTCGTTTCGACACCACGGCCGCGCGATGCGGAGCGGCTGAACAATTGCTCCCATGGGCGGGTTCCCAGATAATAGGTGCGGACAAGAAGCAGCACGACCCGAAGGCTCATTCCAGGACCTCCTCGGTTCTTTTCGCCAGGCCTGCGACATCGGCCTGACCGGTCATCTGCAGAAACAGTTCCTCAAGCGTGGCGTCTTCACCGCCCTTGCGGAGTTTCAGTTCCTCAAGCGTGCCTTCGAACAGCAGCCTTCCTTTCGAAATGATTCCCACACGGTCGCAAAGCCGCTCTGCGACCTCCATCACATGGGTCGAAAAGAATACCGTCCGGCCTTTCCTACAGAATTCCCGCATGACATCCTTCAGGATGAAGGAGGATCTCGGATCAAGACCGACCATGGGTTCGTCCAGAACCAGTATCATCGGATCGTGAACCAGCGCGGCGATCACCCCGAGTTTCTGTTTCATGCCATGGGAGTAGCTACTGATCGGATCATCCAAAACTTCGGTCATTTCAAACAGACTGGCAAGTTTCCCGATCCGTTCTTTCCGAAGGCGCTGCGGTACTCCGTACAGATCGCAGATGAAGTTGATATGGCGCAATCCGCTCATCCGTTCGTAGAACACCGGTTCATCGGGGACATATCCGAGACATCGCTTCAGACCGACGGAGCTGACGATATTGTCGAACCCATCGGCCGTGATCGTTCCCGAGTTCTGTCTGAGCATTCCGACCAGCATCCTGATCGTCGTGGACTTGCCCGCCCCGTTCGGTCCCAGGAAACCAAATATTTCACCTTTTCGAATCGCCAGATTCAAATCTTCGACAGCCGGAGTCTCTTTCCCGTCATATCGTTTCGTCACATGGTCGAACGCAATCGCGAAATCACCGGATTCCCGGACTTGCTCCATCTCGTTTCCTTCCGGACACTCTGGATGGCGCCTTTCCGACTCCGTCCCAAGGTCCGACTCGTTGTATTTGATATCATTATGATATCATAATGACTCAATCATGACAAGAGTCGAAGTACATCGAATGACAGGGCGATCGCCGTCCGAAATACGATGCAAAGCTCCCCACAGCGTAACATATGTGGCGCTAATAGCACAAAATCCATGAATAAATATTTAATCTTTTGCGTTCCTGAGCGCAACAGACCCCTTTTTTACGAATAAATATACAAAATGTATTGCATATTTTATCAAGTTTCGCATACAATCCTGTCAACGAATCTGGAACAAGAGATCCTATGGAGGGATACACGATATGAGCAAAGAGAAGATCATCCTGGCATATAGTGGCGGCCTGGACACATCGGTCATTCTAAAATGGCTGGCGAACAAAGGATTCGACGTTATCGCGTATGTCGCGAACGTGGGGCAGAACGAAGACTTCGAGGCGATCGAAAAGAAAGCGTTCGCGACGGGAGCTTCGAAAGTATATATCGAAGATCTACGCAAGGAACTCGTAACGGACTACGTCATCCCGGCGATGAAGGCGAACACGATCTACGAGGGGACATACATGCTCGGCACTTCCATTGCGAGACCGATCATCGCGAAACGGCAGATCGAGATCGCGAAGCGGGAAGGAACGGTCTATGTGGCCCATGGAGCCACCGGCAAGGGCAACGACCAAGTACGGTTCGAATTCGGCTACTACATGCATATGCCGGAAGTGAAGATCATCAGTCCATGGAAGGATCCAGAATGGCTCAGTCAGTTCGAAGGGCGTTCCGATATGCTTGCGTACGCTGAGAAATACGGCATTCCGGTCAAGGCTTCCGTCAAGAAGCCGTATAGCGAGGACGAGAATCTGATCCATATCAGCCACGAGGCAGGCATTCTCGAGGATCCGGCGAACCGCTGCCCCTCCGACGTTTTTTCCTTGACGCTTTCTCCGCAGGATGCGCCGGACAAGGAAACGCTTCTGTCCATAGAGTTCGTGGATGGAACTCCTGTGAAGGTAACGAACGAAGGCGACGGAACCGTGGTGACGGATCCGCTCGGCATGGTCCTATACTTGAACAAAATGGGACATGATAACGCGATCGGACGTGTCGACATGGTGGAGAACCGCTATATCGGAATCAAGAGCCGCGGCGTGTACGAGACTCCGGGCTGCGAGATCCTCTGGAAAGCCCACCACAACCTTGAGGGAATTACGATGGACAAGGAGGTCATGCATCTGCGCGACAGCCTGATGCCCAAGTACGCGGAGCTGATCTACAACGGCTATTGGCACGCCCCCGAATTCGATATGCTCACCGCCGCATTCGAGCAGAGTCAGAAGCATGTGACAGGCACGGCGAAGATCGCCTTGTATAAAGGAAACGTCATCAATGCAGGTATCACCAGTCCCTGTTCGCTGTACAACGAAGCGCTCGGCAGCATGGACAAGGCCGGCGGATACCATCCTGTCGACTGCAAGGGCTTCATCAATATCAACGCCATCAGGCTGATGGCGTCGGCGAGCAGAAACTAGCCCTTCCCGTAGGGACTACGCCGCGACGATATCCTATCATGGATAGTCGCGGCGTTTTTATTATTCTTCCATCGTTCAAGAAAAAAGTTCAGGTTCGCGCCGGACGTCGAGACATCCCTGCTCAAGCCGTTTCACGATCACCTGATGCCGGAGATCCTCCATGGAACGGGCGCCTTCAGGACATGCCCGGATGCAGGCGCAACAGTGGATGCATGCCGCCGGATCGGTAATATACGGTCCTGTGGCTGGAATCGCATCAACGGGGCATACCGTGGCGCAGATTCCGCAACGCGTGCAGAACCCTGAAACGATCGGTCCGTACGGAGGAACCGAAGGTACGATTCCCTGCCGATACGGTCGGTTACCCGGTATCTTTTCGGCAATCGAGGCCTGTTCCTCGATCTTCTCCAAAGCGATTCTCCCCAACGCATGCATCGCGTCGAGATCCTTGGCATCGGGACGATCCGCCCCGATGCGTCGGTCATACGAATGCATCCCGACGAAAGCTCCGGCACACAGCGGGACGAACCCCGCCCCGCAACACAGATCCTCCAGTTCGATCAGCGCATCATCGTACGCACGATTTCCGTACGTGACGGACAGCACGGCTCTGGCTCCGTTGGCATGGATTGAAGAAAACAGGCAGGAAAAGCAGGATGGAAGGCGCCCCGCATATACGGGAGCGCACAACACGACGATATCGTTCGAATCAAACGACAGGCCTGAACGTTCTACTTCCTTGCGGGCGGCACGGCACGTCAGGTCATGGTTCAGATCGATACCGGCTTCCAATCCGAACGCCACGGCGTTGGCAGTCGTCCTGCTGTTTCCCGTCGGACTGAAATACAGCACATGGACATGTCCGACCATATCGAATTCCTCCTAGTTCAAGGTTTCTTCGTAATGTTCGCTCCCCAACGATAGTATCCGTGCGATATGGTCGTCATCAAGCCGATAAAAGATATTGCGACCTTCTTTCCTCCATCTGACGAGCCTAGAGGCTTTCAGCAACTTGAGCTGCTGGCTGATCGCGGACTGCTGCATGCCGAGCGCATCGACGATCGCGCTCACCGGCAATTCCCCCGCTTCCAGCAGGAAGAGAATCTTCAGACGGGTTGGATCACCGAATACTTTGAAGAAACTGGCGATATCCACCACTTTTTCGTCCGGGGGCAGACTCGCTTCCCTGATTTGTTCCATACCGTGCCTCCGATATCTCATTATACTCATGGTTATGAATTGAGGAAAGTGTTCTTTTCCAGCGAACGCCTCCTTATTTCCTTTTTGAAGAAAATCGAGTAGGATATAATGCAAATTGCAACTTCTGGAGGATCAACATGTTTGCAGGAACCCAGGAACAGTCTGTAATCGGATGGATCGGGACCGGGGTGATGGGGCGTTGGATGTGCCATCAGCTTCTTTCAGGCGGACATGCGGTCGTCGTCTACAATAGAACGGCGGAGAAAACCCGTCCGTTGCTCGACGAAGGCGCAATCCTAGCGCGGTCTCCGAAAGAAGTCGCACAGAAATGCGATGTAGTTTTCACCATGGTCGGTTTCCCTGTGGATGTCGAAACGTGTTATTTCGGCGAGGACGGTCTGTTCTCAGGAGCAAGGCCGGGCATGGTCTTCGTCGACATGACCACGACGAAACCCTCGCTGGCGATCTCCATCAATGAAAAAGCCTGCGAACTGGGATGCGACAGCCTCGATGCTCCGGTCTCGGGAGGCGATGTCGGCGCCAGAGAGGCGACATTGTCCATCATGGTCGGCGGTGCACGGAAAACGTTCGAAGCCATGCGTCCCTATTTCTCATTGATGGGGCGAAGCTATGTACTGCAAGGAGGTCCGGGAGCGGGCCAACAGACGAAGATGGCGAACCAGATTGCTATCGCAGGTACGATGATCGGGGTCTGCGAAGCGATGCTCTATGCAAGGAAAGCCGGGCTTGACCTCGAAACGATGGTCAAAACGATCAGCAAGGGGGCCGCCGGATGCTGGACGCTCGATAATCTTGCCCCCAGAATCATCGCCAATGACTACCAGCCTGGTTTTTTCATCGACCATTTCGTCAAAGATTTGGGAATTGCGCTGGAGGAAGCCCGCAGAATGCAGCTAGCACTTCCCGGCCTCGCGCTGGTCAACCAGCTGTACATAGCGTTGCAGGGGACCGGCAACGGAAGGAACGGAACCCAGGCACTCGTTCTGGTGCTCGACAGGTTGTCGGAATCCGATTGCTTTCCTGAATGACGCACCGAAGCAGGCCCCCTCGCAGGAGTCTGCGCCGCGACCGATCGGTTCATCGTACCATTTTGCGAAACAAGCGTATGAGTCCGAAGACCGCCACCGACGTTGGCGGAAGGAGTTTGTATATGGAGATAGCGAAAAATAGTGCAAAATTGATTCTTGAGGGAAAGGAACTTCCGTTGACGGTCATCACCGACAACATGGGAGACAAATCGATCGACATCACCTCCCTACGGAAGGATACCGGCTACATCACCTACGACCCGGGCTTCGTCAATACGGGATCATGCGCTAGTTCGATCTGCTACATCAACGGTGAGCAAGGGATTCTTCGGTATCGCGGCTATGATATCCAGGATCTCGTCGACAATTGCGATTTCGTCGAAGTGGCATACCTTCTGGTCAAGGGAGAGTTGCCGGATGCAGAACAGCGCAGGACCTACGCCGACCTGCTCAACAAGCATTCCCTGCTCCATGTCGACATGAGGAATTTCTTCCGAGCCTATCCCCACCACGCCCATCCGATGGCGATCCTCGCCGCGATGGTCGCATCCCTTTCAGCGTTCTATCCTGAGATGGACGATGTCGATCCCGAGGAAAACATCGACTTGACCGTAACAAGGCTGCTATCGAAAATGCGTACGATCGCGGCGTTCAGCTATCGGCAGATGCGGGGCCTCGACTTTGTCGAACCATCGTACAAGTATTCGTACTGTGAGAACTTTCTCAATATGATGTTTCACTCTTCAGTCACGCCGTACGATAGGAATCCTGTCCATGTGAAGGCATTGAACCAGTTGCTGATCCTCCATGCGGACCATGAGCAGAACTGCTCGACTTCCGCGGTCAGGCTGGTCGGCAGCAGTGAAGCGAACCTCTACGCTTCGGTGTCCGCCGGATGTTGCGCACTATGGGGAAGCAAGCACGGAGGAGCGAACCAGGCGGTTGTCGAGATGCTCAGCAGAATCTATTCCGAAGGACTCTCGGTCGAGGAAGTCGTCCAGAAAGCGAAAGACAAAGGTGATTCGTTCCGACTGATGGGATTCGGCCACCGAGTATACAAGACATACGATCCCCGTGCAAAGATCGCGAAGAAGCTTTGCAAGGAAGTCCTGGAAGCGACGAACGTTCAGGACCCGTTGCTGGACATCGCCATGGAACTGGAGCGCGTCGCACTCGCCGACGACTACTTTATCGAACGGAACTTGTATCCGAACATCGATTTCTACACAGGAATCATTTTTCATGCGATGGGAATCCCTTCTTCGATGTTCACTGTTCTGTTCGCGATGGGCAGGCTCCCCGGCTGGATCGCCCATTGGCTTGAATGGAGGCATGACCCGTACCAGAAGATCGGTCGCCCGCGGCAAGTGTACAACGGTCCGTTCGTTCGAAAAGTTCAGCCGCTCGACCAACGATAGACAAATAGCGAACTCCGCCATGGCCGCATGTCGTCCTAGGCATGAGAGTATCCGGGGAAGGAAAGAATGGACATGTTCGGATTGATTTTCGATTTCAATGGAACTTTGTACTGGGATACATGGCAGAATCGGGAATCTTGGCGCTCGCTTTCCAGAGCTCTCCGCCGGACACAGCTGTCCGACGAAGAGCTCGACATGCTCAATGGTCGCACGAATGCTTCGACCATCGAATATATTCTGGGCTATCCCCCGTCACCACGGATAATCGAGGAACTATCGGCTGAAAAAGAAAAGCAGTACATCAGATTGTGCATGGACAGGAATGACAGGCGTCGTCTTGCTCCGGGAGCCCGGACGTTGCTCGACGAATGCGTCGAACGCGGTGTCCCGATAGCGATCGCCACCAGTTGCGGAGCCGGGAACTTGGCAAGGTACAAGGAATGGTTCGACCTCGCCACATGGTTTTCGGACGACAGAATCGTCTATGACAGGGGAACTTTTCCCGGCAAGCCCCACCCCGCGGTCTATCTGGAAACCGCAAGACGGCTAGAAATGGAACCAAGCCAATGCATTGTATTCGAAGACACACGAAGTGGTATCGAAAGCGCCCGCTGTGCGGGAGTCGGTGAAATCTGGGCGGTTAATTCTGACTTCGCGGATATCAGGACGACAGCAAGCATGGAGGGGGTTGTCGGTATCATCACCGATTTCTCCCTGTTCGAGTTTCCGGACCAGCGACCAACCGCACGAGTGCACGGTCAACGTCCGATGCATGACGCTAGATAAGCACCAAACTCCCTGGTCCCCAGCAACTTCGCGTTTCTTCCCTCGGCGACCATCAGACGATGGAAGTCTGCGGTGACGTTTCCGCTTGCGATCGCTTTTCGGACCCCTTCCGTCACCATGTCGGCAGCCTCTGTCCATCCTATGTAGCGAAGGAGCATCTCCCCCGAAAGGACTTCGGAAAGGGGATTGACCTTGTCCTGCCCGGCAATATCCGGCGCAGTACCGTGGGTGGCCTCAAAGACCGCGATCCCACTGTCGTAGTTGATGTTCCCACCAGGCGCGATGCCGATTCCGCCGACTTCCGCGGCCAACGCGTCGGAAACATAGTCTCCGTTGAGATTCAGCGTTGCTACGACATCATAGTCGGCCGGCTTGAGAAGGATATTCTGCAGGAACGCATCACAAATGCAATCCTTGACGACCAGAGGTTCACTCCCCTCTCTGGGAATGCGCCAAGTTCCTTTCTCGTCCTGGACAGCTCCGAATTCGCGTTCGGCAAGGGCGTACCCCCACTTGCGGAACCCACCCTCAGTAAACTTCATGATGTTCCCTTTGTGGACCAAGGTGACGTTTCTTCGGCCGTTCTTGAGGGCGTACCGTATCGCCGCTCTGATCAATCGTTCCGACCCTTCCTTGGAAACTGGCTTTACACCGATCGCACTCGTTTCTGGGAAACGGATATTCTTCACCCCCATCTCTGTCCGAAGGAAGCTGATCACGGACTTGGCCTCCGTGCTTCCGCTCTCCCACTCGATGCCGGCGTAGATATCCTCGGTATTCTCTCGGAACACGACCATATCGACGAGTTCCGGATGTCTGATGGGCGAAGGCACGCCTTCGAACCAACGGACCGGCCTCAAACAGACATACAGATCCATATCCTGTCGTAGCGCGACGTTCAGACTCCGGATCCCGCCCCCTACTGGCGTCGTGAGCGGACCTTTTATCGCGACCTTGCATTCCTTGATCGCATCGATCGTCTCCTGGGGCAGGTAGTCGCCTCCCGTCGAGCGGGCGGCCTTCTCTCCGGCCAGAACCTCCATCCACTCCAATCGACGTTTTCCGCCATATGCCGCGTCCACTGCGGCATCGAGGACGGAACGCATGACTGAGGAAATTTCCGGACCAACGCCATCACCCTCTATATACGGCACCACCGGCTTATCGGGAACCACAAGCTTCCCACGCTCTTTCCGAATTCTCTCCATGGGCATCATTCGTTCTCCTTCAAGCTGTTGAGCAGACCTCCGGCCAGAAGCATCTTCAGCTGAGCCGGGGTGACATCCGCCACAAGATCGATCGAAACACCGTTGGTGACATCCGTAAGGACTACCGGGAACGCCGTTCCTTCGGCTCGTGCTTCGACAGCGTTCCGCAACTGCCCCGGGAGATCCTCGATCACGACCTCGTCCCCCTGCCCGATCAAATCATACTCCCCCTCGTCGGCGAACGTCAGCGGCACGATGCCGAAATTACAGAGATTGTTCTGATGGATCCGTTCGATCGATTTGGCTACCACCGCCTTCACGCCAAGATACATCGGGCAGATCGCGGCATGCTCCCGGCTCGATCCCTGCCCATAGGACAGACCGGCGACGATCACATTATCCTGCCCCTCATCACGGGCCGCCGCGGCACGTTGGGCAAACTGGGCATCGACCGGTTCAAAGACGTATTGGGAATATGCCGGAATATTCGAACGGAACTTGAGTCGCTGTCCCGCCGGCATGATATGGTCGGTCGTGATCTTGTCCCCGACCTTGATCACGACTGTGCCACGGAGATTCTTCTTCATCGGTGTATTCGTCGGAGGCGCCCCGATGTTCGGTCCGCGTACGACTTCGACCGAAGATCCGTCTTTCGGCGGAAAAATGAACATCCCGTCATCGACGATGAAGCGGCTCGGCATTCCGACGGAAGGATAGGCCACGCCATGGTCGGAAAGCGGATCGACGAACGTACCGGCTATCGCTGCCAAGGCGGCGGTTTCGGGACTGACAAGGTAGACCTGGCCGGTTTTGGTTCCGCTCCGCCCCTCGAAATTCCTATTGCTTGTCCGCAACGATACGCCATTGGTATTCGGGCTGAAATGATTTCCGATGCAAAAGCCGCAAGCACTTTCCAGTATCCTTGCGCCGGAAGCGATCATCTTCTCCAAGGAACCATCCTGGGAAAGCATCAGCAGCACTTCCCTGCTCCCCGGCGCAATGCCGAGGCTGACACCGGGAGCGATAATCCGTCCGTCAAGAATATCAGCGACTTTCCGCATGTCGGCATAGGAACTGTTGGTACAGGATCCGATCGCCACCTGGTCGATCTTCTTTCCCGCCAGATCCTTGATCAGCAGGATGTTCCCCGGAGAGTGCGGCGCTGCGCAACGAGGTTCCAATGAGGAAAGATCTATCTCGAAAAGCCCGTCATATACGGCATCGCCGTCCGCAGAAAGAGGCTTCCATGCCGCTTCCCGCCCTTGGGCCTCGAGAAACCGTCGGGTATTTTCGTCAGACGGAAACAAACTGGTGGTCACGCCGCATTCCGCACCCATGTTGCAGATCGTGGCACGCTCGGGTACTTCCAGCGACGCGATCCCGTCTCCTGTATATTCGAACACACAGTTCACGTTTCCTTTCACTGTGAACCGCTCAAGCACCGCAAGGATCACATCCTTGGCGGATACCCACGGACGCAGTTCGCCATGGAGCCGGATCTCGATGACTTTCGGAGCGATGAGATGGAATGCGCCGCCTGCCATGGCGACGGCGACATCGAGTCCCCCCGCTCCGATGGCGATCATGCCCAGGCCACCTCCGGTAGGCGTATGGGAATCACTTCCGAGCAACGTCTTGCCGGGCTCCCCGAATCGCTCCAGATGCACCTGATGGCAGATTCCGTTTCCAGGACGGGAGAATACGATGCCGTATTTCGCCGCCACGCTCTGTAGATATAGATGATCGTCTGCGTTTTCGAAACCTACCTGCACGGTGTTGTGGTCGACATAGCTGACGGCAAGTTCATTCTGTACATGGGGCAAGCCCATCGACTCGAACTGAAGATAGGCCATGGTCCCCGTGGCATCCTGGGTGAGCGTCTGGTCGATCCGAATCCCGATCGGCAGCCCCTGCACCAGCCTTCCCTCCATCAGGTGGGCTTCAAGAATTTTCGCAGTCAACGTTTTGCCCATGATTTTCACTCCATCATTGTTTATTCATATCCAATACCTGCAATACTAGCGGAAACCCAGAAGAAATGCAAAACCCGTCATGCGGGCGATGAGATTCAGACTCTACTTCGTCTGGCGCCAGACAGCCATGCGGCAAGCTCGACGAGCACCAGCAGGCAGGAGAGCACGGCGATGACATACAGAATCCGATCGAAACCGAAGCGCTCATAGATCGCCCCCCCGAAGATCGCCCCCACGATCGTGCCGATCGTCAGCAGAACCTCGTGGATCATCATCCTCCGAGAACGATTCACGCACCCCGACGCTCCATGGAACATGCTCAGCGTATAAGCGATCGCGAACAACACGCCGAACGCGAGGAAGAAAACGCCGTAGGCTACAAATGCGGCCATCGAGTCTCCGCCATGGAGCAAAGATCCTGCGAAACAGGCTCCCCCGAACAGAAGCTGGGTGACGATGATGAACGAAAGCTTGAACTGCCAGCGGCTCGTCTTGCCGAGGATCACGAACGTAAAGCATGTCGCCACGCCCCGTATCAGCAGCAGGAGCCCCGCCGTGCTTTCAGGAATTCCCATGACATCCTGCGCATACAGGGGGAAGATCGTCTGAACTACGCTCAGTCCGGTATAGACCAACACGATGCCCGACCAGCACAGGAACCTCAGCGGAGTGCTCTGATCGATGACATGCGCCGTACCGACATGTGCGCGCTCGCTCGGAACAGCGCGGATTCCCGGCTCCACGGCGCTGGCGATGGCGATCAGCAGGAACACCGCCGCGAACACACAGATTCCCGAGAACAACGGAAGCGTGGTGGATCGTTCCACGAGAACGCCGGCGATATACGGGGAAAGGCCCGCCCCGAACGACCATGAGAAGTTGAACGCGCTGGAGACATGGTTGAGCTGAGCGCCTTCCTTGCCCCGGGAGAACCAGCCTTCGACCTGCGGCCAGAGCATGGACATGAACGCGCCGTACAGCGCCAACGCGACGAAAGCCGATGCGATCGTCCCGCTTACGGCGAACCAAGCCACGGAGATTCCCATGCCGGCCATTGACAGCTCGATACAGTGGCGGGGGCGCATCCGGGCGCAGAGCCCGCCGCCGGCCATGCAGAACAGAAGATAGGTAAAGGTGTATACGCTTGCCGCGATACCGATCATCTGCGCCGAAAGACCGAACTTCAGACGCAGATGGTAGACGACCGCAAGGTTCACCATGGCGATGGACATCTGCCCGAAAAACGACGCAATATTCAGGACCCAGAACTGAACGACGTCAGTCCGCTGCTGCATTTCCATGTCTGTTTTCTCCGAACGGAAATCGTCGTCGGCAGGATCTGGTACTTCTTCGGACGAAACTTCCCGATGGACTCAGATATAGCAGTTTCCGAATCGACTTGCAAGCAATCAGTTGTCGCATCGAAGCGCATCATGAAAAAAAGAATCATAACTCGCAAGGATCGCACATGATGTTGTTGGCAAAGAAGCCAAAACAGACTACAGTTTGGAATCGAGGGGATGAACCATCAGCAAACAGGCGTCGCCACCCCCCTGAATCGCGAGTTTGAGGAAGAGAATGCATAGCTATGACCTTTGAGAATCTAGTATCCAATGCGCCATTGATCTCGGCTTTCTTCAGCGCTTTGATCGCACAAGCGCTGAAACCGTTCATCCACCTGCTGTTCGATCGCGAATTTAAGATCAGGCTGGTTCTTTCCACTGGAAGCATGCCCTCGTCCCACACCGCGTCGGTCATCGCATTGGTCACGAGCATCTCGATGACGCAAGGATTCGCTACCACCGAACTTGCAATCGCCGTCGTATTCGCCGCGATCGTCATCCACGATGCGATGGGCATCCGAAGGGAAGCAGGCAAACAGGCGGAAGTCATCAACGAATGGAGCAGAATCCTTTCCGATATCCATCGGGAGGGGCAGTTCACTCCGGAGAACCTCAAGACGATGCTCGGTCACAGCTTCTCACAAGTCGTCGGAGGCATCGTCGTCGGCCTGATTACCGGAATCGTGGTGACGAACATCATCGTCGGAGCCTGACGATTGACATTTTGCTCCTGAAATCTCACTATTGACTGATCAATCAATCAAATCATTTTCCATAAGGAAGTGCCCACATGAAGAAAGCATGTATTGTCCTGTGCGTTCTGCTCGCCTGCCTTGCTCCGGTATTCGCCGGCGGAGAGAAAGAAAAGACCGACGGATTTGTATTCGCCGCCGATGCGACCTGGCCGCCGCTTGAATTCGTCGACAACGGCGTCCTCACCGGATTCGAAGTCGAATTGATGCCGATGATCGGTGAAAAAATCGGAGTGAAGATGACGGTGAAGAACATTCCATGGGATACGATCTTCGCCGGTCTTGCCAACGGCGCATACGACGGAGTCGCCTCAGGCGTCACGGTCACCGACGAACGCAAGCTCACCATGGACTTCTCGACCCCTATCCTCAGCGCAGGACAAGTGGTCATCGTCAGAACGGGCGATGCCGAGAAATTCAAAGGAATCCAGGATCTCGACGGACGGAAGATCGGTGTCCAGATCGGGACGACCGGCGACTTCGCTCTGGATGACTACAATGTCGTCAAGCGCGCATATGACGATATCGGGCTCGCCATCGAGGACATGATGAACGGAAACCTCGACGCCGCCGTTTGCGATTCCTTGATCGCCAGCGACTTCGTTTTGGCGAACGATAACTACAAAGGAAAGATCACCGTCGTCGGAGAACCGTTCACGCAGGAGGATATAGCGATCGCGGTCAAGAAAGGCGATACGAAGCTCCTGAACCTGATCAACGAAGGGCTCGCCAAGATGGAAGCGGATGGTTCGCTCGCCGCACTGAAAGCGAAATGGAATATCCTGTAGACTGAAGCCACAGCCCTGTTTACTCAGCCGTCTTTGGATCACTGCGATTCAGAGACGGTTTTTTACATACGCATGAACATGCACCAATCAGTGTAATAAATGTAATTTATGTATAATTATTCATAAAAATCTTGACAAATAATGCATACTTATGCAATCATCTGCCTTACACAAAGGAACCACAATGAAAAAACTGATTTCACTAACACTGTTGCTACTGTGCTTGCTCCCGCTTTTTTCCAATGGAAATAAAGAAGAGAATTCCTATGTATTCGCCGCGAACTGTGCATGGCCTCCATTGGAATTCGTCGATGAGAACGGCGATATTGTCGGCTTTGAAATCGACCTGATCCATGAATTCGCGACCATGACCGGATACACCATGACCGTGAGGAATGTCGCATGGGACGGCATCTTCGCAGGCTTGGCGAACGGAGCATACGATGCGATCGCCAGCGGAGTGTCGGTCACCGAAGAACGCAAGGGCGCGATGGAGTTCACCACCCCGATCCTGTATGTAACGCAATCGATCATCGTTCACCAGGGGACCTCCGGAATGAACGACCTACAGGGGCTTGCAGGAAAGAAAGTCGGCGTTCAGCTCGGTACAACGGGGCACATAGCTCTCGAGGACGCACTGAAAGATCAGCCTTCGCTCGATCTTACGATCAAGGCATACGACGAAGTCGGTTTCGGTATCGAAGATTTGATGAACGGGAATCTCGATGCAATCGTGTGCGATTCATTGATCGCCAGCGACTATGTACTGAGCAATCCGAACTATGCAGGAAGGCTCATGGTATCCGGCGTGGCATCAGAAATCACAGAACCGATCGCGATCGCAGTCAAGAAAGGAAATCTTGCTCTCGTCGATCTGCTCGACGACTGCATCGCCACGCTCAAGCAGAATGGAAAGATGGCCGAACTCAAAGCGAAATGGAACCTTCTCTAGGCATCCTGACAGTCTTTCGGCGACTATTTGTTACGATAATAACAAAACAAGAAAATAATATACAACTTATTGTATAATCATTCAAAATGTATTGACCAATCATGCATAAAAATTCATGATTGCCAAAAGTTCTTTCAGGAGGGTGATACAATGAAAAAAAGTATTGCTGTGGTTCTAATCTGCCTCACCTGCATGATTCCCGCCTTCTCCAACGGACAGAAAGAAAGCGCTACGAAAAGCTATGTATTCGCGAGCGATTGTACGTGGCCGCCATTGGAATTCGTCGACGAACATGGGGAGATCGTCGGATTCGAAATCGACCTGATCAAGGAGTTCTCCGCAATGACAGGAATTCCGATGACCAGCAGGAACGTTGCTTGGGACGGAATTTTCGCCGGACTGATGAACGGAATGTACGATGCGGTCGCCAGCGGCGTCTCCGTTACTGAGGAACGCAAGGCGACGATGGACTTCAGCACCCCGATCCTGCTTGTGACACAAAGCATCCTCTCCATGTCCGGCGAAACCGACCAGGCGTCCATCGAAGACTTGGCGGGCAAGCGCGTCGGCGTGCAGATCGGTACGACCGGCAATTTCGCGCTGGAGGCACGGACCGATTTGGCGATCCAAGTCAAGGCGTATGACGAAATACCGCTTGCCGTCGAGGATCTGATCAACGGAACTCTTGACGCGGTCGTCTGCGATTCCTTGATCGCCAGCGATTTCGTCCTGAGCAACGAGAATTACAAAGGAAAGCTGGAAGTGACCGGAACCGCCAGTTCCGACATAGAAGAAATCGCCATGTGCGTCAAGAAAGGCAACACGGAACTGCTGACCATCATCAACGACTGCATCGCGAAACTTCAGGCGAACGGAAAAATGGACGAGCTGAAGGCGAAGTGGAATCTGATCTAGAGCCGAACGACGGTCGATCGGAGACAGGACAGCCGTCGGGGACGGTAAACGAAGAGATCGCAAAAGCGATTTCGAGACGAGCAAAGACGCCCGTATCCAAGGTAGGAAGACTATCTTGTACGGGCTTTTTTTGTAGTGATGGATATCTGGTCGGTCGACCGGCAGGTGAGGCAGTGGCCGACCATGATATGTTTCTCCGCAACACGGCGGGCAATACGGCCACAATTGGTTCTTATGCAAAAAAATACAGTCAAAGTGTATTTTTTTTCGATTGAAACCGGACGCATCGCACCCGATTTCGTTTCAAAATTATCCGATATAATGCATACAGATATGTTGACTTGCATATGGCAATATCCATATAATCTCACAGACGGAAAAAATGAATTTCTATACAGAAGAAGCAGCCAAGATCATACGACCGGAATAGAAATCAGAATACAATCTCCTACGTGCGTCGCCGCCGATATCGGGGTATTCCCGGTTTTCGATACGTTCGATGGACGTTGAGTCAGGAGGTGACATGGAACATTCTACGACAGATACGGAAAACGCGATCGCTACGGAGATCAAGACACAGGTTGTCCGACAGAAGACAGTCTCCGTGGATCCTCATGCGACTCAGAAAAAGCGGGGCACTACCATACAGATGACCGACGGCGTGCTGATCCCCCGCAAGGACGACAACCATGTACTCAATGCATGGAGAATTACATTCTTCGCCGCGCTCGCCCTGCTCGCCGGGTTGGTCGTCTTCAAGCCTTCCCCCTACCGCGACATCTTCCTCGTGACCATCAAAGGCGCTCCGGTCACTTTCGAAGTGACGATTTTCGCGATCATGGGAGCGATCGTCATCGGGCTGTTCTGCGGACTCGGGTCGGTCAGCAAGAGCCGTTTCATCAACATGATCAGCGGTGTCTACGTCGAGTTGATCCGAGGCATCCCGTTGCTGGTCCAGTTGATCTTCATCTACTATGCCATGGGTCGCTTCTTCCATATCGAAGGCATGGTCGCCGCGATCATCGCTTTGTCGATCTGTTTTGGCGCATATATGGGCGAGATCGTCAGAGCCGGCATTCAGGCGGTACCGAAAGGACAGATGGAGGCGGCCATCGCTCTTGGGCTCAGTCGAGGACAGGCTTTCAGACATGTCATCCTGCCACAGACCGTCAAGGTGATCCTTCCGGCCGTCGGAAATGAATTCATTTCCATGCTGAAGGATTCGTCGCTGGTCTCCACGCTCGCCCTCAGCGATATCCTGAGAAAAGGAAGGGAATACATATCCCGGACATTCCTTTCGCTGGAGACCATGCTGATCGTCGCACTGATCTACTTGGTCATCACCTTGCTACTGTCCCGCCTCGTGGGGATGCTCGAGGAAAGGCTGCACGAGAATGGCTAGAATCAAGATTGAAAACCTCAGCAAGGATTTCGATACCAGCAAATCGACCGTCCATGCGATCAAGAACGCGACATTGGAAGTGAACGATGGAGAAGTAGTCGTGATCATCGGTCCATCCGGCAGCGGGAAAAGCACGCTGCTCCGTTCCGTCAACAAACTAGAGATTCCGACATCCGGAAAGATTTTCGTCGATGATGACGAGGTTACCGCACCGAACGTCGACATCCGCAAAATCCGCGAGGAAGTCGGCATGGTATTCCAGAGCTTCAACCTCTTTCCACATCTGTCGGTAATGGAGAACATCATTCTCGCGCCGATGAAGGTCAAGAAGATCGACAGGAAGCAGGCGGAGCAGCTAGCGATGGATCTGCTCAAGCGTGTCGGATTGGAAGAGAAGGCCCAGTCGTTTCCCAGTCAGCTGTCAGGCGGACAGCAGCAGCGTGTCGCGATCGCACGCGCGCTGGCGATGCAGCCGAAAATCATGCTCTTCGACGAACCGACAAGCGCTCTCGATCCCGAAATGATCAAGGAAGTGCTCGATGTCATGCTTGATCTTGCCAAGAGCGGTATGACGATGTTGCTGGTGACCCATGAAATGGGATTCGCAAAAGCCGCCGCAACGAAAGTAGTTTTCATGGACGGCGGAGAAATCATCGAATACGGCACTCCTGAACAGATTTTCGAACACCCTCGGAACGATCGGACGAAGCTCTTTCTCGACCATATACTGTAAACCTGGCATCCGTCACTTGAACGCTTTGGCGAATGTTCCGCCGAAAATCTGCTGGGTAGCGGAGACAGAAAGGACGGCTTGCGGAAAATGGGTGCGGATCAAGGACTTGATCGACGTCGAATATTTGCGTTTTACAGTCAGTTGCAGTACGGTTCGTTCCGCGCCGTTGATGCCTTGCGATGGAATAATGGTCAGAGCGTGTCCCTGACTTCTCAGCAGATCGGCAGCCTGCAATGCATTCTGCTTCTCCATGAACACGATGCTGATCGACACATATCCAAGCGCAAGCTTTTCTTCTAGGAAAGAACCAAGGACATTGCCGGTAGCGAACGCCGCGATCAAGACGAGCATCTTGATCAGGTCGTCAGCGAATCCTGTGATGACCGTCGCAGTGATCGTGAGCCAGAAAGTATATTCAAAGACAGCGACGATGCCGCCGAGCAACCGCTCCCCTTTATGGATCAGCTGGGAACGCAGCGATGCCAAGGCGACTTCCAGCAGTTTTCCGAAGAAAACGAACAGATAGACGTAGATCGTCTTTCCAGTCAGGAATTCAGCGATTCTATCCATCATTCCTCCAAAAAATGAAAAGGCTTCCGGTACATACTTGGACAGCATATACTGAAAGCCCTTCCGCCGGCTCCCTTGATCGTCGATCGGCCAGACGGTTCTTTCCTCCCCGCAAGGGGATCCTGTATCAATAGATACCATTTCCGTATGGAAATGACAAGCGGATATCGGCAAGGAGGAAATCCGCGCATAGTAAAAAGTCACTAGTAGAAAAAAAGTCGGCAGGATTCATTGGAACCGTTGTCTCTTCCCCGCTGCAGGCATATTCTTATACGGCGTAGGCGGACAAACCGCCACAAGGAGAATGAATCGATGAAACAGCAGCACGAAGCATCGTGGCTGGAGCGACACATCAGCCTTCATACACATGACGACGCAAAAGCCGAACGGGAGAATGCGCTCACCCATTTCGTAGGCGCGGGCCTCGCGGTCATCGCATTGATCATGATCCTCATGAAACTCCCGACCACGGAAGGAGGAGCGTTGAAGTTCGGGCTGGTCGTCTATGGCTGTTCGATGCTGTTGCTCTACAGTGCTTCAGCCTTATACCATCATCTTCCTGTCGGCGATGCAAAACGGTTCTGCAGGATTCTCGACCACAGCAACATCTACTTCCTGATCGCAGGAACCTATACGCCCATTCTCCTGTACATCGACACCCCGAAGACCGTCGCAATCACATGGGGCGTCTGGATCGTTGCATTGGCGGGAGTCGTGTTCACGCTGGTGTTCTGGGGCAGGCTCAAACCGTTGCATGTCGTACTCTATCTTGTGATGGGCTGGCTGCTCGTCTTTTTTTGGAACGATATCATCCCCGCGCTACCCGAAGGGTTGCTTTCGTGGATCCTCGCAGGAGGAATTACGTATACCGTCGGCGTCGTCTTCTATGCGATCAAGAAGATCCCGCACTACCATGCCATCTGGCATCTGTTCTGCGTGGGCGGCAGCCTGTTCTTCTTCATCGGATTCTGGAAATATCTCGTCTAGCGCTCGTCACACGTTCATCCGTTTCTGCGCGATGATGCGAAACTCGCTCGATCCTGATCTGCGGGAATCTTCCAGGATCAGGAACCCCAGACCTGACAGACGATCCTTCAACGCAGTCGGGGTATGGATCTTCATTCCTTCGATCCGTCGTTCCCAGTCATTTTCAGAAGGATCGCCGGATTCGCAGACGATCAGGAATCTGCCGCCCGGCGAAAGCACGCGCGCAATCTGGGAGAACGCGACATCGAGATCGGGCCAGAAATAGATCGTCTCGAACGGAGTGACAACGTCGTATGCGCTATCTGCAAAAGGAAGCGCCAGAACGTCGCCTTCGCAGATCGTCGTCCTGCTTCCAAGGTACGCCTTGTTCCGATTGCGACTCATTGCGACGCAATCGGCTGAATAGTCCACACCGTCCACGACCGTGCCGGGATAGTTGTCGAGCATCATCCGGATCGCCTCCCCGCCTCCGCACCCGACGTCGAGCACGCGCTCGCCGGATGGAATGGAAAAACCGGCGAGTCCCCATGCATACAGCCTGCGATGACCGGCATTCATTCCCCGAATCAGTAATTTGCCACGGAACCCGCGGGGTTTCCGAAACTGTGTATCGAACCGGTTTGATGCACCGAATCCCATATGCTACCTCCCTACGAGAGACCGGTTTGCCCGCAGTCTGACGATCGCAACGCACAGCGGTTGACGAGAATCGAACATGGCATGCGAAACAAGCTGGAATCCTTGATCCTGTATAAAGTCTAGAAATGCATCCGTAGACCACTGCCTCGCCGCGCTGAACCCGAGCCGGGAAAGCAATGACATGAACCGCCCGTTTCGTTTGGTCGATCCGACATCGACGAAATTCGGCACTACCAGCAATCCATCGGGCTTCAGTATCCTTGCCAGTTCCCGAAGCGCTTCTTCGGGTCGGGGCAGCAAGTGCAGGACGTTCGCAGCCATCACTACGTCGAACGTCGCGTCGGGGGCATCGATCGCCATGACATCCCCTACACATATGTCCATATTTGGAATATTCATCTTCCTGACCTTCCGGAATGCCGTTTCGACCATCTTCCGGGAATAATCGCTGCATCGGATGCTCGATACATGCTGTGCTAGAGGACGGGAATACCTGCAAGTTCCGCAAGCGGCCTCATACATGACATCCTCTGGGTGCAGATATTGTGCGATATACCGGACAGCGGCATGATCGCCGGCCTCTCCCTTGTTCATGGCGACATCATACAACCATGCAAATCGGTCCCAGAAGCTCTTGTTCATTTCGTCCGCTCCTGAAGGAATTCGGCATGGACGATGAACGACATATGGACCCCAGTCAAAATCTTCATCACAAGTTTCGTCAGCAACGACGGCCGAAATCCGCTCGGTTGATAGCCTCGCATATAGTCCGTTTCCCGAACATTGACGATGTTCGGTGACCATGCTTCCAATTCACGTGCCGGGGCTTCAAGCGAAAAGTACGATTTAGCCGCGTTTCCCGCCATACGCACTTCCCTATTCACCCCCCGCAGACCTCGATGATTTGTAGTGTCGAACGCGATCATGCCGCCGCGAAACCTCTCGGCCATGGCTACAAGCAGACGACGGACCTCTTTTGTCGTGAAATAGTAGAACAAACCACCTGCAATGAATACGATTCCGTCTCGAGGATTGAGGTCGATGGAATCGAACCATGAGAGATCGTTTAAGTCGCAAGAGATGTTTCTCTCTCGTTCACCGGAAGGAATATGCCGTCTCCTCAAGGCGATGACTTGGGGGTGATCCAGATCGTACCATGCATTACTCTCGTTCTGCATCTGTCTGCGCAGTACAGAAAGCCCGGCGCCAAGTTCCACGACGCAGGCACGGGGATACTCTGCAAGATATGCGTTGATTTCGCATGCAAAATCATATTGCCGGATCGCACAGTCGAGATAGGCATACTGCAACTTGAATAATTTCGATGAAGACAGATCGCAATGCATTTCCGCAAGGATTCGCTTCGCATCATGGTCAGGGAACAAGTGAGGAAAGTGTTGCGCAGCAAGCATCCTTCCCCAGAGCGGAATGCATAGTGTGTTCCGAACAGCTTCGGACACATCCCCATCCGCCGTTCCCGGAGAGTCATCGACGATTCGTGTCCCATCCATCCCCCCACCTCCAAGAATAATCGATTGACGCCGATGTATGCGTGTGATATGCATCACGACGTACAGTGCGATGTCAGTATACAACAAAAAGTTAGATATTGCTAACTCAGACTGGCTGTTTTTTTATTTTTCCTCATAAATCAGTGGTAACCAAAGCGACTGAACTTTCCAGAGGGAAAGCTCTTTCGGTGGCATGTAGCAATGACCGAGCAGGCATGTAGCAATGACCGAGCAATCATATAGCAATCAAATTGGGCTTCTTGGAATTAATTACCTATATTGCAATTAATTGTTACGAACAAAAAAACTGTATGGTGGTGTAGACTTGGCTGACGACAGAGCGCAAAAAACGATCGACATCTCGCCTCAGCGGGATGCCGGTGGAACAAGCGTCGGCATGGACTCTATTTCCCGAGCATCTTCCGCAATTCGGAAGACAGGACTTCTTTGCTGATCATGCCGATATAACCGTGGGATAGCGTCCCGTCAGGATTGATGAACACAGTCGTCGGAAAGGAATTGATACCGAATATATAGGCATAGCTTCCGTCGTCATAGTACACTGGCGCAGTGATGCCAGCGGAAGCAATGTATTTCGTAACGTTCTCGACCGTATCGTTCCGGCCATCGGCCGTAGCAAGCAGAATGAACGCAACCTCGTCTCCCATCTCTTCCCAGACGCTCTGGAAATCCGGCATTTCCTTCTTGCATGGAGGACACCAAGACGCCCAGAAATTCAGCACCGCAGGCCGACCGGCACGTACTTGGTCAAGCGAGGTCGCTGTTCCGTCCAGCGCTGTGATCGGAAGGCTCGGAACCATCGGAGAAGCCTGGGCTTCTGCCGTCCCATCCCCCGTTTCTTGGTCGGCGTCAGCGGGAGACACCGCCACCGGTGGCTCGGCTTCCTCTTCAGCCGTCTTCTGAGAAACGACATCGGCAGAGGCTGAATCCGCGCTTTTCGGTTCGTCCGGCGCCACTTGGATCGTTTCAGATCCTGAAGGCTGCGCGGGAACCGCATCTTGCGAAGAAGCAGGCTGCTCGGAAACAGCGGCCGCGGACAACGTCGGCACATATGCCGGAGCAGTTGCCGACGATTTGGAAAGCACCGACTGATAGACAACATACGCCCCGACAATCACGACAACCAGAACGACGACGGTAATAATAAGATTTCTCTGTTTCTTGTCCATGGTTTCCCCTTATACGAACAGTGATGCCGGATTGAAACCGGCGACGAGAGCGACCCCCATGACGATCAAGATGATTCCTGCCACAAGGATGATGATACGATAATGCTTCTTGATCGCGGAGAACGCACCTTCCAGCTGCCCGACCAGTACCGCTACAAGTATGAACGGAATGCCCAACCCGAGCGCATAGAACACCAAGGTCAACATGCCGGTGGCGATCTGGGAGGAATTCGCCGCCATCATCAACGCCGAACCGAGGAACGGTCCGACGCAGGGGGTCCAGCCCAGAGAGAAGACCATGCCGAACAGCAAGGACTTGAGCAACCCCATGCTCTGCATGTCCTTCAGCTTGAGACGATGCTCGCCGCTCAGAAACGGCAAAGATACGACACCGACATAGTTCAGCCCCAGCAGGATGATCAGCACGCCCCCGATGCGGTTGAGCAACGTGAGGTGGTCCTTGAGAAACTGCCCGGCGGCGCTGGCGGCGGCACCCATCATCACGAACACGATGGAAAAGCCGACTACGAACGCGATGCTGTTTCCGATGAGTTTCCCGCTGCGTCCCTCAGGCGTGATCCCTCCGGCAAGATAGCCGAGATACAAAGGGATCATCGGCAGAATGCAGGGGCTGACGAACGTCACGATTCCTTCTAAAAATGCAGTTAGATATCCCATGGGGGAAACATACCAGATGTCAAGCGGATCGAAAAGTGACTTTGTCACGAAACATCATCTCTCGGACAACTACGACGAAAAAATGGCGATGAGACGGAGCATGTTAGAATTTGATCTTTTTCGACAGATGCAGGACGGAGATGTTCACCAGATAGTAGATCAACGCCACAAGCGAATACAGGACGATGACCTGGGACGCATAGCGGAACTTGCCCATCACGATCGTCGCATTCAGCATCAGCTCGGAGATTCCCACGACCTGGCAGAACGAAGTGTCCTTGATGCATGTGACGAACTGTCCCATCATAGGCACGAGGATTTTTTTCAGCGCCTGGGGCAGGATGATGTGGACCATCGTTCCAGCGAACGTGAACCCTTGCGATGTCGCAGCCTCCCACTGCCCCTTCGGTATCGAATTGAGGCCGCCGCGGATAATTTCCGCGACCATCGCGCTGGTGAATACGGTCATTGCCAGGATCGCCGAAACAACAGGCTTGTACGGAATCTTGTAGCCGAACACGTAGGAAGGAAACATGAGCCGGAAACTGAGGATGAACAGCAACAGCGGGATATTCCGGACACAGTCGATGTATACGGCGGCGAGCTTGCCGAGGATCCCCTTGCTGCTGTATCTCGCCACTCCGAGGATCGTCCCGAACAGGAAGCTGAACAGAATCGACAGAAGCGCGATCATCATCGTTACGCCCAGACCTTTGAAAAGGAACAGCAGCACTTCGGAAAGCGAATACGGTTCGAAGAAACTCATCATCAGGGATGCCTCGTCTTTTTCTCAAGCTTTCTGGCCGCCATCGACAACGGTAGACACAACGACAGATACAGCAGACCGGTAACGACGAACGTCGGACCATAGACGGCGGAATCACTCGCCCATGAATCGGCGCGATACATCAATTCCCCGCCGGCGATCATCGCGAGAACCGAGGAATTCTTAATCAGATTGACCGCTTGGTTCGTCATGGGAGGCAAAGCGACTTTCATCGCCTGCGGCAGGACGATGTGGAACATCGTGCGAAGGAATCCGAACCCTTGTGAGGTGGCGGCCTCGAGCTGACCGTGGGGAACCGCATTGACAGCGGCCTCCACCACCGCGGCGCCGAACGCCCCGGTATACAGGGACAGGCCGAAACACCCGACGGCGAACGGACTGAGAATGACGTTCAGTCGCGGCAATACGTTGTAAAAGAAGAAAATCTGGACAACCAACGGTGTATTCTGGAAAAAGCTCATGTAGCCACGGCTGAATGCACTCAGCGCACGATTTCCGGAACAGCGGAACAGACCGACGACGAGGCTGATGACCAGCGTCAGCGCAAGGGCGCAGACAGAGACTCCGACGGTCACTGCGAATCCACGGAGGAACACTCCGAAATCCGAAAACAACCGTTCCCACATCCAGATCTTGAACATTCGCTTCCCCATGCTTTCTTCGAATCTGATGCCGGGCAACGAGCGGCGAAAACATGATCGTCGTCGGTCGGACCGGCAAGCCGTCCGGCGTTCGCACACCGGACGGCATCCATTTCCGGAACAGGCCCTACTTCAATCCCCACTTGACGAGCATCGCATCCAGTTCGCCGGAAGCTCGCAGTTCGTCGATCGTCTCGTTGACGAGGTCAAGCAACGCCGTGTTCCCCTTCTTGACGGCGATACCGTAGTCCTGGGGAGCGAACCGCTCGGGAAGAATCATGCAGGAATCCTCCATATAACCGTTGAGAATCGCGAAGTCGACGGAGAAAGCATCGATTCGGCCTGAGTCCAAGGCAACCTTCAGCTCGGGATACGTGGCGAACTCACTGTATTTGAGCGTGATGCCGGCTTCGGCGGCTCCAGCTTCCAGCGATTTCTTCGTCGTAGCGGACTGGGCGACCCCCACTGTCCTGCCATCCAGATCCTTGAAACTGGTAAAGCCGCTAGCTTTCTTGACCATGACCGCAACAGCGTCGACGTAATAGATCTGGGAGAAATCCCAGCTCTGCTTCCGCTCTTCGGTAACAGTGAACGTCGCAGCGACCATATCAAGCTCGCCCGTATCAAGCAGAGGACCTCTCGTCTTGGCTGTCACGCCGGTGAATTCCACTTTGGTCTCATCACCGAAAATTTTCTTCGCGACAGCTTTCGATAGATCGATCTCGAACCCTTCGACTTCGCCGGTATTGATGTTCTTGTATCCGAAGCTCGGAACATCCACCTTGCATCCTACGGACAGCACTCCTTTCGCCTTGATCTTGGCGATTTCATCAGACCCTTCCGACGCCCCTTGGGCGAACAACGCTACCGAACAAACCAACAGAAACAAAGCAACAGCAAACAAACGTTTTTTCATACTTTTCCCCCATCCTTCAAGATATAGATGTCCATGGCCGGTATGCATCCGACCCCGATTCCAATGAAACAACGGGCAAATCCCGTGAAACTGCTTGCGTAACCATCCGCAGGACGGACGGAACAGTGTCGGTCAGGCGCTTTTGAGTATCTTCGACAGGAACGCTTTCGTACGCTCGTTCTTCGGATGATTGAAGACTTCTTTCGGAGAACCGTCCTCGACGATCTTGCCGCCGTCGAGAAACAGCACCCTATCGGCGATATTCGACGCGAAGCCCATCTCATGCGTCACCACCACCATGGTGATGTTCTCCTGCGCCACCTTCTGCATGATATCCAGCACTTCGCTGATCATTTCAGGATCCAGCGCGCTGGTCGGTTCATCGAACAGCAGGACCTTCGGATTCATGTTCAACGCCCGGGCGATCGCCACACGCTGCTGCTGTCCGCCGGACAGCTGTTGCGGATAACTGGCGGCCTTGTCGGCCAGCCCTACCCGATTCAGGTGCATCATCGCCCGCTCCTCGACATCCCGGCGCTTCTCCTTCTTCAGAACGATCGGCGCAAGACAAAGGTTTTCCAGAACGGTCTTATGCGGATACAGATTGAAGCTCTGGAATACCATGCCGATGCCTTGGCGTACCTTGCACAGTTCCCTCCGAGGTTTGTTCGTCAACTCATGGCCATCCACGAAGACACGACCTTCCTGCGGATGTTCGAACAGGTTGATGCAACGAAGCAACGTGCTCTTGCCGGACCCGGAGGGCCCGATGATGACGGTCTTCGATCCTTCAGGAATTCTAAGATCGATATGGTCGAGCACCTGTAGATCGCCGAAACTCATGCAAAGTTCCTGCAACTGAATGATGTCGTCTTTCGCCTTTTCCATAGCCCTCCCCTTTTCCGAGCTCCATCAGACGCCCCTCCAGGGACGACCCGCGAGCGCAAGAATAAAAAAAGAGTCGCAGATACGCCATGTATCCACGACTCCATTGTCATGTTGTTAAGAGGTTTATACGGAAAAATGGAAAAATATGCAAGCCTTTCGGGGGAAAAACGTATATTTTTCGATTTCCGAACCTTATATTGAATATCTGTCGATAGTCGATCGACTCGATTCCGTGAATTTTCCGGTTGAACGGAACCTCACGGTTCACAATCGGCGTGAAATCAAGTACAGTAGACGGGACGGAACCAAACCGTCTTTTTTCCTTGTGGACTCCGTCCGCAAGGTATTCGGAGCAAAAATGACGAAACGACAGACATCGGACGCCGCACAGCGGTTCGACGCATACTATGCTTCGATCTATGCGGACCGTTGGACCGCATTGCGCGCCGCCATGACTGAAGCACATGCCCAGCGGGAGATCGGAGAGCCGCTCCTTCATCCCTATTATCTTGACGAAGCTTCTTTTTTCGCTGCGGATATTCTGCCGGCGGGCCAGGGTGACGACGTGCTCGACATGTGCGCGGCCCCCGGAGGCAAGACACTGGTACTTGCACTGAAGCTGCAAGGAACCGGCTCGCTGATCTGCAACGATAGATCCGCCACCAGGAGAGCGAGACTTCGGACAGTCATAGACGAACATCTGCCGGCTTCGTACCGGGCCAATATCATGGTCACGGGGCATGACGCTTCCCGGTGGGGGCTCCACGAACAGCAAGCCTACGACCATGTTCTCCTCGACGCTCCATGTTCAAGCGAACGGCACGTCATCAACGACCACCAGGCGCTTTCGCAATGGAGCGAGTCACGACCTAAGCGACTTGCGATCCAGCAGTTCGCCATGCTGGCCGCGGCGCTGGAGGCGGTACGCATCGGAGGGACGATCCTGTACAGCACCTGCTCTATCAATCCGGCAGAAAACGAGCGGGTGATCGAAAAACTCTATGACAAGCGGAATGGACGATTCGAGGAACTTCGGACTTCCGTTCCCTATTCCGAGCAGCGACCGCGCGGAGCGATCGTACTTCCCGATACCGCATTAGGCAGAGGCCCTCTTTTTTTCTGTCTGCTGAGGAGGCTGTCCTAATGGCTCCCCAGCACACGGCGCGTCCTGAAAAAAAGACTTGGATAGCAACGAACGCTCCCGTGGCGATCGTTCGTTGCGACGATTACGACCGATCGACCGTCCTCTCTGCCGTGCGGAAGGCTTGCGACGCGGCTTCCATGCCTTCGGTAGATGGCTTGACGGTGCTGGTAAAACCGAACGTACTGTCGGACGCAAAGGTGGAGCTGAACATCACCACGAACCCGGAGATTGTCAGGGCTCTGATCAGAATACTGAGGGAACGAGGAGCGAAAACCGTCCTTGTCGGAGATTCCCCCGGCATTCAGGGTCCTTCGTTCGTTCCGAAGAACTGCGGACTGCAAGAAGTCTGTGAGGAAGAGCGGGCGGAATGGTGCGACTTTACCAAGGAGCCCGATGTCCGTACTGTTCCAGGTTCGTTCGGCAAGCGGCTTCCGTTCGCCCATGCCCTTCAGGAAGCCGACATGGTTTTTTCTGTCGCTAAGTTCAAGACTCACCAGCTCATGTATGCGACCGGAACGGTAAAGAATCTGTTCGGACTCGTTCCGGGGCTTCACAAAAGCCCCTGCCACCTAGCGTATCCCTCGCGCGAATCCTTCGCTCGGCTTGTGGCAGGCATCTATTCCATCGCGAAGCCGTCATTCAACATACTCGACGGAGTCATCGCGATGGAAGGGGCCGGCCCTGCAAATGGAACACCGAGACACCTAGGGCTCATTCTTGCGGGATGCGACGGCACAGCCGTCGATGCGGCGCAAAGCACGATCATGGGCTACGATCCGCTCACTATCCCACTGACTCAGGCGTTGCTGGACCGCAAGCTCACCGGCTGGCGGACTCCTCAGGAGATATCATATCCGATGCTTGATGCGAACGACCTCGTCGTGGAGGACTACAAGCGGATCGAGCAACAGCCGTCGAGCCACCTGTTCACCTCGCTGGTTCTTCCCCTGTTCACCAGAGTCCTCAAGCTCAGACATCAGAAGAAACAGCCGGAGCCGTTGTTCGACATGTCGCGATGCATCAGATGCGGCCGCTGCGTCCGCATCTGCCCGGGAAAGGCTCTGTCGCTTGTCGGTGACGGAAATGACAGACGAATCTCCATCGATTATGGCCGATGCATCAGATGCTACTGCTGCCACGAAGTATGTCCAGCCGATGCGATCAGGATCAACTCGACGGAACGAACGGAAGCGTAGGGCTTTCATAGGACGGTACCATGGATACGATGACGGTCGCAACGACGATATTGCTTGCCTTCCTTCCGATTTCAGAGTTGCGGGGAGCCATCCCGTTCGGATATTTCCGTGGCATGGACATCTGGCTTGCCGCGCCTCTTGCGATCGTATGCAACGCACTGGTCGCACCTGTCGCATATCTGTTCCTATCGACGCTGCATGGAGTATTCTACCGGCACTGGCGCTGGTACATCCGGTTCTTCGACAGGACGGTCGCCAAGGCAAGGCTCAAGCTCCAGGACAAGATCAACAGATTCGGCTACTGGGGCATTTTGTTCTTCGTGGCGATTCCGCTACCCATGACAGGGGCGTGGACGGGAACGCTCGGAGCATGGGTGCTCGGACTTGACAAACGCAAGACAATGCTGGCAGTATGCGGCGGGGTCTTGATCGCGGGAATCATCGTCACGACGATCATCATGCTCGGGGTCGGCATGAATTCCCTATTCGTAAAAGTAATCTGACCCACATCGAACGAGAGACCGAAACCACTCGATCTTCGCACAATCACAGAGGAACACCATGCGCTTCGACTTGCATCGAGAATTGAATCCTGAGCAATGCCATGCCGCGTCCACGATTGAAGGACCGGTTCTGATCATAGCAGGAGCAGGAAGCGGAAAAACGCGAATGCTCACCTTCCGGATCGCCCATATGCTGGAGACAGGAATCGATCCTTCGCACATACTCGCCCTGACCTTCACCAACAAAGCGGCGAAAGAAATGGCCGAACGGATACGATCCTTGACCGGCATGCCGCTGAAGAACCTGCTCGCGACTACGTTCCATTCGTTCGGAATGCGAATCCTCAAGCAATACATCCACCATCTCGGCTACAGAAACAACTTCACCATCTATGATGGAGCGGATCGTCAGGATCTGCTCAAGCAGGTGATCCTCAGTCAGGATCTCGACGTTGAGGACTACGACCTGTTCGAACTCGGAAATCTGTTCAGCGACATCAAGACAAAGCGTTCCGTCTGGAACAACGGCGCTTCCGAACGGCTGAAGAACATCTACGCCGAATACAACAAGCACATGAAAGCGTACAACGCCGTTGATTTCGACGATTTGATCATGATGCCGCTCCGGTTGTTCGAGGAATATCCGGAGATCCTCGAAAAACTGAGGGGACAATATACCCATGTCATGGTCGACGAATTCCAGGATACATCGCTCGCCCAGTACCGGATGGTCCATTTCCTGACCGAGAAAAGCAGGAACCTATGCGTCGTCGGCGACGACGACCAGTCCATCTATTCCTGGAGGGGCGCGAACTATCAGAACATAGTCATGTTCGAGAACGATTTCCCGGAGCGGAAAGAGATCAAGCTGGAACGGAACTATCGGTCCACCGGGAACATACTGGAGGCAGCGAACCAGCTGATCGTCCATAATGCCCAGCGCAAGGAAAAGAAACTCTGGACCGACAGCGGAAACGGAAGCTTCATCTACATGATGCATCCCCAGGACGAGGCGATCGAAGCAGTGGAGATCGCAAGGAAGATTCGGGACATCCATCTCCACCGTGATCGCAAGTTCGGCGATTTCGGCGTCCTTGTTCGGACGAACCATCTCATTCCCACACTCGAGAACCAGTTCATGGTGGAGAACATCCCTTGCCAGATTTCCGGCGGACAGAGTTTCTTCGAGCGGAAGGAAGTCAAGGACATGGTCTGCTATCTGAAAGTCCTGGCGAATCCCGACGACGACATCAGCTTCCTCCGCATCGTCAACACGCCCAGAAGGGGAATCGGCAGAATGACCCTTGAGAAGATGCGGCAGGTATCCGATTCGAAGCATTGCTCGCTGTTTTCCGCAATGAGTCTGCTGGCTTTCGCCACAGACGGAAACCTCAAGGACGCCCAGGCCAAGACGCTACAGAACCTTGTCGAAATGGTCAACCGATACCGCGACAGGATCTTCCATGCGGGCAACCGCAAACATCAAGTTCTCAAGGCTCTGGCGGGAGAAATCGATTATAAAGGACACCTGATCGACCAGCATCCGGACAACGAAAAGGCTGTGCAGTGGAAAATGAAAAGCATCGACATGCTGTGCGACATGTTTGGAAGATGGGAGAACGATCCGGACAACTATGCCTCGTCGCTGTACGACTACCTGAACCGCATCACCGTAGCGGGAAGGGAATCCGAAGATTCCGCAGACGACAAAGTGCACCTCATGACGATGCATGCTTCGAAAGGACTGGAATTCCCGTTCGTATTCCTTGCCGGAGTCGAGGACCACATCATCCCTCACGCTCGGACTATCGAAGAACATCCTGAGGCTCTCGACGAAGAGCGACGGTTGTTCTACGTAGCGATCACCAGAGCCAGGGAAGAACTGTATATCTCCAGTTGCGAGAATCGCAAGCGTGGCAGGGAGACCGGCCCCTCCGTTCCGTCAAGGTTCCTTCAGGAGATTCCTTCCCAGCTATTCGCGCCCGAAGAACCTGACAAGGAAGCTACGAAGGAAGATGTTTCCGAAATGATCAGGAAAATGAAAGCACGCTTCGCCAGGATCGACCAGTCGCAACAGGGATGACCGGTGGTTTCTTTCCGCAACAAGTTGTTGCATAACAGCCCCACAAACGTGTATTGTCTAGATACCCAGGAAACCATCTCAGGAGGTACCCACGCATGTCCGCCGACATCGACTTCTCCGTGCATCCGGTGACAGAGTTCTACGGATGCAATTGCTTCAGTGAGAGTGAAATGAGACGTTATCTTCCAGAAAGTGCGATGGAAGAGCTGAGACAGGTTCAGTGCGGAGGATGCGAACTGACCCCCGCGTTGGCGGAACTTGTAGCCTCGGCGATGAAGGAATGGGCGCTCTCCAAAGGCGCCACGCATTTCACACACTGGTTCCAGCCGCTGACAGGTCTCACCGCGGAAAAGCATGATTCCTTCATCCATCCGACTGCGAACGGGAAGGTCATGATGGAATTCTCCGGCACCGAGCTGGTACAAGGGGAATCGGACGCATCGTCGTTTCCGAACGGCGGACTGCGGGCGACGTTCGAGGCCCGGGGCTACACTGCCTGGGATACGACATCCCCTGCGTTCATCAAGGACTTCAACGGAGTAAGGATACTCTATATCCCGACCGCATTTTTTTCCTTCAACGGTGCCGCTTTGGACAAGAAAGTTCCGTTGCTTCGTTCCACGCAAGCTGTCGAGCGGCAGACGATCAGGGTTCTGCGTGCGTTGGGGAATACGAAAGTGCGGAGAGTCACCGTCAATATCGGTCCGGAGCAGGAATATTTTCTGGTAGATAGAAAGTACTACGATCTGCGACCGGATCTGCGTCTGACAGGCAGGACCGTACTGGGAAACCTTGCAGCAAAAGGCCAGGAGCTTGACGACCACTACTACGGAACGATCAACGACAGAGTGTCCGTGTTCATGAAGGAGTTGAACTACGAACTCTGGAAACTCGGCATCAGCAGCAAGACACAACACAAGGAGGCGGCTCCGAATCAGTTCGAGGTCGCAGTCGTCTACGACGCGGCAAACATATCCACCGACCACAACCAATTGTTGATGGACGTGCTCCAGTCGGTCGCCCAGCGCCATGGCATGGTCGCCCTACTCCATGAAAAGCCGTTCTCCGGCGTCAATGGATCCGGCAAGCACGACAACTGGTCGCTTTCCACCGAGGACGGGCAGAATCTCCTCTCCCCCGGAGCTAGTCCGGAAGACAATGTCCAGTTCCTGATCTTCCTGACAACGCTGATCAAGGCCGTCGACGTGTACGCCCCACTGCTCAGGGCAGGAGCCGCCACTGCTGGCAACGACCATCGGCTCGGCGCTGCGGAGGCGCCTCCGGCGATCATTTCCATCTATCTCGGTGATCAACTGACTGAGTTGCTCGACGCCATCGCCGACGAAACGCAGTGGCGCAAACGGAACGGAGAGTACATGAAGCTCGGTGTCACATGCCTTCCGAAACTCCCGAAGGACATGACGGATCGCAACCGCACCAGCCCGTTCGCCTTTACCGGCAACAAATTCGAGTTCCGCATGGTAGGTTCTTCGCAATCTATGTCTGGTCCGAACATCTATCTGAACGCAGCGGTCGCAGACATCTTGTCGGAAGTAGCGGACAGGCTGGAAAAAGCCGATGACAAGGACGCCGAATGTCATGCCATCATCAGAGAGTTCTATCGCGAACATCGCCGCGTCGTCTTCAATGGCAACGGATATTCGATGGAATGGGTCAAGGAAGCGAAGCGTCGTGGTCTGCCCAATTTCACTGACACGGTATCGGCGCTCCCGCAGGTCATGCGACGGGAATTCGTCGAGATGTTCGAGCGTCAGAGGGTATTCTCTCGCGAAGAACTCGCCTCCAGACTCGAAATCTACCTTGAGACATATAGCAAGCAGATCAACATCGAAGCATCCATCATGGTGGAGATGGTCCGGAAAAGCATCATTCCCGCAGTGACTCGTTATGTGTCGGATCTCTGCGAGAGCATCGTCCGGCAACGGGGACTCGGCTTCGATGTAACTGCGCAGAAACAGATAGCCGGAACACTGTCGAAGGAGCTGAACATGTCGATCACGTGTTGCGAACGACTGCATATTTCGATCGCCAAGGCACTGTCCCTATCCGATGACGCCCTTGCTCAGGCGACATGCTATCGCGACGAAGTGCTCGATTCCATGAAAGCGCTTCGCGGCCACGTGGACATACTGGAGACATACACCGACAAGAAAGCATGGCCGTTCCCCGCATACGACGACCTGTTGTTCCGTCTGTAGCGGCTGTAGGACGTACGGTCGGCCTTGCCGACTGCCCAGATCGCAAGCATCGCTGCAGTGAACAGCTTTGTCGTGCGCAATACAATCGTCGCTACAAACGGGCAAGCACCGGGACGCCCTCCTCGCTCGGTGTCTGAACTATATTCCTGTGCTATCGAATAGATATCGTTTTTTTATAGGTCTTATATAATCATTGAATCATTAATATAGAGCTACACTATTGGTCAAGTATCAGAACGACATATCAGTCCCTGATGCGCACCGAGCAGGCAACGTCCATTATCAAGCAAATTCATCGATCCTCCTGTCTTGCCGTCTGTGGAAAACAGGATGCGGAACGCTGAAAGATCCATAGTGCTCCCTGTCGGGGCATCGGACAGTGCACATACCGCGGCTTTCCTGCCGAAGTTCAGCAGTATCAGTTCCCGTACGCCGTCAAATTCCCGCACATAGGTCAACACCTCGTCACACGAGGATGAAACGAACCTGTGCGTTCCAAGCCGAAGAATCGAATCATGATTTCTGAGGGCCAGCAGGGCATGGTAGAAGTTCAGTAGAGAAGCGGGGTTATCCATCTGGGAAGAGACATTCAGCGATTCGTGCGCCGTATCGAGAGGAAGCCATGGGGACGTGTCGGAAAATCCGGCATATTCGGTGCCGTCCCATTGCATCGGAGAACGTTCAGGATCCCGACCAGGATGGAACGGCCAGTATTTTTTGCCCAATGGATCCTGGAACTTGCTCCTCGGAAGCTTGATGTCTGGCATTCCGATCTCCTCGCCGTAATAGATGAACGGGGTACCTCTTTGCGTGAGCAGGAACATGGCTGCCAGCTTGGCTTTCCCGACATCTCCTCCGAACCTGCTGATCGCCCTTGGCATGTCATGGTTCGAGAGCACCCAGCAGGGCCATCCCGACTCTGGGACCGCCTTGTACCATCTGTCGGCGACGTTGCGCCAAGCCCGAGCGTTCCATTTCGTGCTCAGCAAGGTAAAGTCGAACGCGAGATGCAGTTCGTTCGTGCCGTCGCCAAGATAGGAAGCCGCCTTCTCCGGCTCTCCCGGCGCTTCGACCATGATTTCTCCGACCAGCATCCGGTCCTCGTATTCATCGACCATCTTCCTGAATCTACGAAGCTTCGCATGCGCTTCCGGTCTGTTGCGGTCGAATATATGGCGTTGCATGTCGTACGGACGCGGTGTGGGACCTATCATTCGTGGATTGTCACGGAACGTTTCGTCTTTGACGATCGCGTTGATCACGTCCAAGCGGAACCCATCGATCCCTTTGTCTAGCCAGAAACGGATATCGGCGAACAGCGCTTCGACCACTGCGTCGTTTCGCCAGTTCAGATCAGGCTGCTCGGCAAGGAACGAGTGGAGATAGTATTGGCCGCGCTGGGGAGAGAAGGTCCATGCTCTTCCTCCGAAACAGGCGTACCAGTTGTTCGGCAGGCCCTTCCTGTTTCCAGGAATCCTATCCTTCCAGATATAGAAATCGCTTTTCGGATTGTCCTGACTCGAGGAACTTTCGAGAAACCATGCATGCTGGTCGGACGTATGGTTCAGCACCATGTCGAGAATCACCCGGATGTCCCTTTCATGTGCTTCCGCAATCAAACGGTCCATATCCTCCAACGAACCGAAAACGGGATCTACATCGCGATAGTCGCTGACGTCGTACCCGAAATCCTTCATGGGTGACGGATAGATCGGGCTGAGCCAGATAGCGCCTATCCCCAGCCATCGAAGATAGTCCAGCCGGCTGATGATTCCCGGAATATCACCGATTCCGTCGCCGTTGGAATCCTGGAAACTCCTCGGATAAATCTGATAGACGACGCATTCCTTCCACCAAGTCTCGAACATCGGCATCACTTCCTTTCGCATACATGATACCAGTGTACCATCACATGCCGAAAGAGAGAATTCTTTTTCTTCGTCGATGCCAGAAAGAAACCGCTAGGCAACGACCTTGAAAAGCGGTACGATTTCGTGCATGAGGCACCAAGAGCCCGGACGCAAGTCGATCGTGCGAATCGCTCGGTTCACCATGTTCTCGATCAGCGCAGGCTTTATTCAGGCCGCGGTCTTCGCCATCGGAGAGGAGGCGTTGCATCTGCCTTATTGGCCGAGCTACTTGACCGCGCTTATTCTGTCTATCGTCTATAACTTCACACTCAATCGGCGTTTTACTTTCAAATCCACGGCCAATATACCGATCGCAATGCTGAAACTAGGCATATATTACGCTGTGTTCACTCCCGTTTCGACATGGGCAGGTCAGGAACTCGTCTCGTCAGGAATCAACGACTATGTGGTTCTGTTCGGAACAATGCTGACGAATCTGGCCACCGAATTTCTGGTGAGCAGGTTCTTCATCTATCGGGGACAGATGGATAATCGAATCGAAAAAAGCCTCCGAAACTAGATTACGCGCTTCTTCAGCCATTCGCCTCGTCTGAATCGATGGACAAAGAAGACGCTTCGACAGATCCAGTCGATATACATCGCAAGCCAGACACCCACGACGCCCATTCCAAGACTTGACCCGAGCACTTGGGAAAAACCGACTCGGAACACCCACATCGAAGCCAACGATACTACCATCGGGAATTTTGCATCCCCTGCCGCCCTGAGAAAATTCGGAAGCGTGAATGCAAGGGGCCATATCAATGTCCCGGCTACGACATGTGATCCGATCAGAATCATCGATAGTTCAGCCGCATGTTCGCTGACATGGTAGAGACCGATCATCCAATCCCTGGATAGGAGGAATATAGGAGCTGTCGCCAGATATGATAGGAATGCGATTCCAAGTAGCTTTTTCGAATAGTATTTTGCCTGTCCGGGTTCGTTCGCTCCGATGCATTGTCCGACGATCGCGACAGCGGCCATCCCGACGGCTGACCCCGGAATGTTCTCCATGCTGCAGATATTGCTGGATATTGCGTTGGCGGCGATTTGCGCTGTACCGAATGACGCGATGATCCCTTGCACAAACAATTTGCCGATGTGGAACATTCCATTTTCAATACCGCTGGGAACTCCGATGCTCAGTATCCTCCGCACCATATCGCGGTGGAATTCGAAACGCCAGATTCGTTCGATATGGATCGGCTTGCGCAGATCACAAATCAACACCAGCATGATTGCCGCGGAGATCATCCGTGACACAAGCGTCCCGAAAGCAGCGCCGGAAACGCCCATATCCAGCCAGAAAATGAAAAGTGAATTAAATGCGATATTCGTGACGTTCATGACCAATGCAAGCAGCAACGGCGTCCTGCTGTTGCCCATCGCCCGATACAGTGCAGTGCAAGCGTTGAACATAGCCAGGAATGGGTATGATATTGCAAGAATCCAGAAGTATTCCAGCGAAGCAGCCATCACTTCCGGTTCGATCACTCCAAAGATCAAATCAAGGATCTGCTTTCTCAACGCCAAGGAAATCGCCATAAGGGTAACGGAAATAAACACAACAGTATTAAGCAGTTGCTTTGCGGCGACGCACCCTTTCGCAGGTTCACGATTACCGAGATACTGCGACGAGACGACGGCTCCTCCAGTACAGAATGCCGAAAAGACAAAAATAAAGAGCTGACTGATCGAATCGACCAAGGAAACTCCACTGACGGAAGCTTCGCCTAGAGAAGAGACCATCAATGTGTCGAACAGTCCTAAAGAAATATGCAGGAACTGCTCGGCAATCAATGGAATGATCAATACCGCTAGATAGCGATTGGAAAATAAGCGTTGTTGGTTTGTGTCATTGTTCACGATACCAGCATCCTAGCTTCGAATTCTTTTTTATGGAAGTGAATGTAGCAGGAATCATTCGCAAAGATCCATCATGATACTGTCCGCATCTCAGTATGGGACAAAGAGAGTGTATGGCAAATTCCTATATTCATATGTTTTATAATATCATTACCATATAAAAATCATAGCGTTACATATGTAATATTAGTAATTACAATATAGATTCACTATCCTATTACAATGATTACTTATTTTTTTTTAATAATTACAGGTAATGATGAGTAAAAAAACAAAGAAACAATATAACAATTATATCACTTTTATATGTTATGATATCATTTATTATAAAAACACTACAAAGACATTCACTTCCAATTTATTTTCACTGAAATTCGGCGGAAATGGCAACTGCGCGGCAATGTGTTCATCTTGGAAACTTGCGATATGATCATTCTGAATGCTTCTTTGAAAATTCCTTCAAGGCGAACCGGATACCCGCAGCCCATCCCAATCCCATATTGGAAAACAATTCCTCGAGTTCGCGCTTGAATGAAGGCTCGATGGAAAAGGTAGTCAAGATTTTGTTCTCTTTCTTGGCCCCACCGTCTTTCGCAAACAACTGCTTCGCCTTCTGTCCACTGATGCTGTCTTCCTTGCCGACTGATTCCATCCCTGGATTTCTTTTCAATGCCATTTCCCTATCTCCATATTACAGCGTCGAGTTCTTCAACTGCATTCATAGTCTTCACTTTCAAACCCCGACCCTTCTGCTTGAAAAGCTGTGGAGCGCAGCTTGCCTCCTGAGCTTTCCGGAAGACAGGATCGACCGGAATCTTGAATACTTCAAAAATACCTTCCTGGGCAGCGGCAAGGATGTCCCTATGCTGCCGAATGCGCTCATCATATGAATTGATGACGATTCTGGAATGCTTGACTGGAGCACGCAGGTTTTTCTTCAACTTAGTCAGTTCATCAATGAAAATCTCGAGTCCATCGAGACTGAACACCTCAGGGGTCATAGGAGTTATTACTTCATCGCTCGCAATCAATGCGGAACGTTCCAACCGGCCAAGACCAGGCGACAGGTCTAGAACGATATGGTCAAAATCTTGGGATAATTCTTGGATGAGATCCTGAAGAACATACGGTTCTTCAGCAAGTTTCGTTTCAGAGTAATTCTTCAATCCCCCACCGATACCGAACGTCGGCAACAAAAAAAGATTCTCAACCTGCAGAACTGGGACGACCGCATCCGCGACATAGCATTTCCCCTGGACGACGTCCGCAAGTTCGAAATGCGGAGTCTCCGTCAAGAACCATGAGGAGGCATTTCCCTGAGGATCCACATCGACCAACAATGTACGAACGCCACGCATCGCCGATTGGCATGCAATGGTCCCAGAGATTGTTGTTTTTCCTACACCACCTTTCTGGAGGTGGAATGCAATTGTCTTACTCATACACTTTGCCTATTAGTTTTAGTATATACCTTAAGTAATATTCGTACAAGTATTATATTAATCAATATTATATCTTCTAATTGCAATATGACAATTATATTAAATTTATTTGTTTAAATATTTATAAAATATTAAATAAATATCATTATTATATAGATATTATTCTTTTGACTACAAATGTAAGAGGTGAATGTACTATAATGAATACTTGTCAGTAGTAATTTATTTAAACATATTTTTATTATCAATCCTTAATAGGAATAATATATATAAAAAATATGAACAGCAATATTTTGAATCAAGTGCAATTACGTGTGCTATATCATTCATTTTTATAAAATATATTATAGAAACAATACTATTATTATATAATAACAAGATATTACCGATATGATATTCATAGCAAACTATACCACAATTGAAACAAATAATTGTTTTGGACGCAAAAACCCATGGGCCGGCGGCATCCAGGTCGTAGGAACGAATTTACGAAACTCACAACGGTCAAGTCGCAAAATCTGTCGTTGTAGGATTTCAGAGCCTCGTCTTCGACACACAGTTCTGGTCGTCGAGACATATCTCTGTCGCGGATGTCGACACAAGAATCCAGGCTTCATCTTGACATAATTGGTCAACAAGCGGTGTCTCCAGTTGTGAGGGGGAAGCTGTTTTGACGGTCAGGAAACTTCGTTACGAGGACACCTGCATTGTATGGAATGGGACATCATCCCGACTAGGAGTTCATGCCCCATTCCATGTTGTCCTGTTCCATTGCCGCGTATAGTGTGTTTTCATTCGAAAATTCAACCCAAGGCAAATCAATGGAATCAAAAAACCACACGATTCCGATCTGAAGAGAAAAACGTTTGAGCTCACAGGTTCATCATGGGACATGAGAGAAAGGCCGAACATATTGCCCAAGATAACCGGTGCATTTATAATAACTAATAAATTTCCATATAATTACAATACAAAAACAATTCAAAATTAATATTGTAATAGTTTGCTATCATATTGCTATTCATGCAAAACTTATGCAAATCATATCCATCTCATCAAATTACTCCGATAAACAAGGTGCTTTGCATTTCGCATCAATATTTTTTTACTACTGACTCTATAATTTTTACTCAATTATTTATATAAATATTTCATGTTTTATGTATTGTTTTAATATGTTAATATTTATAACCTATATTTGATTGATATCAAGATTAACATGTGCAATCACCATATCCAGCAATTACATCGCGGATAAAATAGGCGCTGTCTTTCGGGAACCGACGCAATGTCGCATAATCGACATATACGATACCAAAACGCTTGGAATATCCGTAGTTCCATTCGAAATTGTCCAGCAAGGACCACGCAAAATATCCTTTCAACGGAACCTCGGAATCCAACAGATCCTTGCAGACGCGAAAATGCCGTTCGAAATAGCTGATTCGCTGCTCGTCATGAATTCTCCCGTCAGGCTCAAGACGATCTTCGCATGCACAGCCATTTTCAGTGATGTACACTGGTAGCTTACCGCTCAACTCATCGAGCCACAATATGATGCGACGCAGCCCCTGCGGAACAATCGGCCAACCCATATCCTGCGTCTCCTGCCAAGTCGGCATCGTTCGATACCCGAATCGAGAGTTTGCATCTCGTGCTACAGGCCACTCATGATAATAGTTGACGCCATAGAAGTCGATTTTCTGGGAAATGAGCTCCATATCCCCTAGCACTACAGGAAATGAAACGCCCAGCGCATCGGTCACGACTTCTGGATAGCCGAGCCCGAAGACTGGATTGATAAACACTTCCGTTTCAAAAGCTCGTGCAAACTTGGCCGCCTGCAGGTCGTCAGGATCCAAAGTCGCCGGACGCGGAGCCTGCGGGTTCCATGTAATTCCGATCGGCGCCGAAAGACCTTTGCTCCGATACGCCTTGACAGCGATACCATGGGCAAGGTTCAGATGATGGACGGCATTCATTGCGCTCGACAAGTCTTTTTTACCAGGCGCATGGATTCCATGCAGATAGCCAAGGTATGCGGAACAGAACGGCTCGTTGAGCGTGATCCACTGATCCACCACATCCCCGAGCATGTCGAAACAGACTTCGGCGTAACGTCCGAAAGCTTCGGCTGTAGACCTGACGGTCCAGCCGCCTTCGTCTTCGAGGCTTTGGGGAAGATCCCAATGATACAACGTGGCCACTGCAGTCATGCCGGCCCGATGAAGCGCTTCGCACAGATTCCTGTAGTATGCGATGCCTTTGTCGTTCACGCCACCTCGTCCGTCCGGTATGATCCTCGGCCAAGCGATCGAAAACCTGTAGGAACGGAATCCCAGACTTCGCATCAAGTCGATGTCCTCGACATATCGATGATATTGGTCCACCGCGACAGAGCCCGACTCACCGGCATACACGGCACCAGGAATCTTGCAGAACGTGTCCCAAATGCTTGTACCGCGCCCATCGGCATCTACTGCGCCCTCGACCTGATAGCTAGAAGTTGCGCAACCCCATACGAAATCCTTCGGAAATTCAAGACACCCCATATCCCCTCCGATTGCAAAGCTAAACAATGATTTGACAGCAAGAATGCCGAGCGACCAGTTCGGCAGGTATCCTTACAATTGGCTCGACCTCATCGCCGTCCAGTTGCCGGAGCAAAGAACGTGCGCAGGAAACGCCAAGAAGCTCCGCCTGCTGACGGAACGTCGTATACCCGCCGCCAACGTACTCCGTCCATTGAGCTCCGTCGAACCCGATCAGCGAAAGATCGTCGGGACAAGAAAGCCCCAAGCGCTCCATAACCGGCATCGCACCCATCATCATGGCGTCCGAGGCGAAAAAGACGGCGGTAAATAAGCGATCCTTACGATCCAGTAGCTGAAGGAATGCTTCAGCCCCGTCGTCAGGCGCCCATCCCTTGGATTCTACAAAATCCGAGGCATCCGATTCCAGATGGAGATCAGCGAGCGCCGCACGGTACCCGGCCAGGCGCTCAGGCCCGGCGACGGCAAGGCTATCCAACGGACCCGCGACATGCGCGATCCGTCTATGCCCGAGGGAATACAGATATTCGACCGCCTGGTACGCAGCGCGAAAATTGTCGGTAATCACGGCAGGGATTCCGTCTATCAACAGATTGCAACTGACCATCGGAATATCCTGCGCCGCGGTTCGAAGCGCATTCTGCTCGATATCCAGCAGTTTCACGAGCAGGACGCCGTCTACCTGCCGCGAGAAGCAATGGGCGACCATGTTGTTTCCGATCAACGATGAAGTATCCGAAAAGAACAGAAGTTCATACCCCTCAGCTTCCATGATCCGCTTGAAACTGTCAAGCAACGGAAGAAACAACGGATGATCGAGCGGCATCGAAACGCCCCCATCGGAATAAGCGACGCCAACCAACCAGGATTTCTTCATCTTCAAACCTCTGGCGTGGGCGTTCGGAACATATCCGAGTTCAGTTGCGGAAGCAATGACATGCGCTCGGGTAACATCATTGACGTCCTGCCGTCCATTCAAGGCTTTCGATACTGTCGCCGGGGAAACCCCCGCTTTGCGTGCAATGTCGTAGATCGTAACCATAGCTCCACCTGCATCCCTCCATCGAAATCGTTTTCGATACAATCATATCAAGCACACAACAGAAAATCAAGTTTTTTCATCTGTTATGAATCATATTAAACATACTTAAAATTATATCATTAATATATAAATATTAATTTATATTAATATCATATAAATATAGTTAAAATATAAAAACCCGATTCATTCACATGATACCAATACTGGCTCACTATTGGAACCCAATAAAAAAGCAATCAAACTCCATGAATGTTCATTCATGAAAAAAAGCTCCGTACCTGTCTGACCTTTCTGGTAGAAACAGGTTTTCAAACATCTTCCATATATTGTATCCTGCATGGCAAGGGAGGGATGCGAGCATGTCTCAGTTTCCAAAAGACTACAGACCGACGATGGACCAGAACCAGACGGAAAAGGCCATCAAATTCGTCAAGGACACGTTTGAACGGGAGCTTTCCGGCGAACTAAGACTGTCCAGAGTAACAAGCCCGCTTTTCGTGCCGAAAGGCTCGGGGATCAACGATGACTTGAACGGAATCGAACGACCCGTTAGCTTCCAGGTAGGAAAACTCGGCGATAAAGAAATGGAAATCGTACAATCGCTGGCAAAATGGAAACGGATGGCCCTCGCCGACCATGCGTACCCTCCCGGAACAGGGCTCTACACCGACATGAACGCTATCAGGCCGGACGACGACATTGATTGCATCCACTCGATCTATGTCGACCAATGGGACTGGGAGCTCGTGATGGACGAAGGAGACAGGAACCTTCCATTTCTGAAGAAAACCGTTTCGAAAATCTTTCAGGTCCTCAAGCGCACCGAGTTTCTGATCGGCGAACACTTCCCATCCTGCAGGCCGGTCTTGCCAGAGGAAATCACGTTCATCCATACGGAAGAAGCTCTGGCCATGTATCCCGACTTGACGCCTGTGCAACGGGAAAAGGCGCTTGCAAAGGAATTCGGCTGCATCTTCATCATTGGAATCGGCAGTCAGTTGGCTGATGGAACGCCGCATGGAGGACGTGCTCCCGACTATGACGATTGGTCGACGCCCACAATCGATGACTATCGAGGACTGAACGGAGATCTGATCGTCTGGGATGCCGTGCGGCAGGATTCCCTTGAACTCAGTTCGATGGGCATCCGCGTCGATGCGCAAACGTTGCTCCGGCAGCTGGAAATCCGGGATTGCCTGGAACGAAAGGAACTGTATTGGCATAAGAGACTGCTCGCCGGTGAATTCCCGCAGACGATCGGCGGAGGAATCGGGCAAAGCAGAATATGCATGTTCTTCCTGAACAAGGCCCATATCGGAGAGGTCCAGGCTTCGGTCTGGCCGCAGGAAGTGAGAGATGAAGGACGACGCCACGGCGCGATCCTCATGTAGGAGGAATCGGGATGAGATTCGTCACTTGGAACGTAAACGGCCTGCGGGCATGCCTGGGGAAAGGATTCATGGACTTCCTGAGCGGCATCGACGCCGATGTCGTCTGTCTTCAGGAAACAAAGCTACAGCCGGGACAGATCGAACTGCCGCTTGAAGGATATCGCCAATACTGGAACTATGCGCAAAAGAAAGGGTATTCAGGAACCGCCGTATTCACAAAAGCGGAACCGCTTGCGGTCACCTACGGAATCGGCATTCCGGAATTCGATTCCGAGGGACGCGTCATCACCGTCGAATTTCGCGATTTTCAAGTGGTATGCGTCTATACGCCGAATTCTCAGCGAGGGCTCGCCCGACTGGATTACAGAATGCTCTGGGACGATGCATTCAGGTCCTACATCGCCGAGATGGACTTATGCAAACCGGTTCTCGTCTGCGGAGATCTCAATGTCGCCCATCAGGAAATCGATCTCAAGAATCCCAAAAGCAACGTAAACAATGCGGGATTCACACCGCAGGAGCGGCAGAAGTTCACCCAGCTCCTCCAAGAGACCGGACTGGTAGACAGTTTCAGGAAGCTATATCCGGACAAGACCGACGCCTACTCATGGTGGTCATACATGTTCAACGCCAGAGAAAACAATGTCGGATGGAGAATCGATTATTGGCTTGTCAGCGGAAGTCTGGAAAAAGGAATCAAGGAAAGCTGCATCGAGATGGACGTGATGGGAAGCGACCACGCTCCTTGCGTGCTCGACCTCGACCTATAGCGGGTGCTTCGGGAGCCCTCTCCCATCGGAACGACACTCCGACCTGATGCAAAGCCATGCATGACCGGGCTTCATTCGCTGGATGCGGACCTTCCGGAAAGAAAGGTCCGCCGGAAAGTGCCAAAGGCGACTGTCAGAACTTCCAGCCGATAGCAAATGCAGGAATGGGGATATACATTCTGAACGTATTGTCGCTACCACCGTCCCATACCTTCCAGAACGTCATATCGAGCCCGGTTCCTACTCGGAAGAACATGCTCTGGGACATCTTGAAATCAAAATTGACGAATACCTCCGCGCCGATTTCTGTCGAATTATTGGAGAAAACGAAAGAAGGACCGACAGTGGCGAGCATATCGACATCGTTGTTCAGCTTCGCGAAATAGGCGCCGCCGGCAACGATTCCGAAGCTCCCGCCAGTAAGCTCAGTATCCAGTGCGAAATAGAGGCCGAAATCACTCTTGAACAGCACGGCGAGATCCCCTCCCAGAGAGAATTTGAACGATGAAGAACTATTTCCGTTCGCAGAAGTGACAGTCACGCCCATATGGGTCGTCCGAGGATACAGGCTCGTTCTGAACCTGACGTCGTTCGTGGCGGCGGACACGCTGGCGATCGCCAGACACGCGACAATCAATACCGCAAGGGTCTTTTTGTTTCTCATTCTTTAGTATCTCCTTGTAGTGGACACATTCATCGAAGTACAGTATACGTTCCTCACAGGAAATGTCAAACCGCGGCGGACCGCACCGCCGGGAGGATGGGCGGCTGCTGTCATTTCAAGAGATATTGGGGGATTTCCCCCCGATTTTCAAAGATCTTCCGTTGCTGGCTATCGAGAATCTTCTTGCACATCCTGATCGAACGCGGCGTCACTTCAACCAGTTCGTCATCTTTGATGAACTGAATCGCCTGCTCTAGCGTCATCGGCGTGATCGGAGTCAGCGTGACGGCTTCGTCCTTCCCAGACGCCCGCAGATTGGTCAATTTCTTTGTTCTGGTCGGATTGAGCAGCAAATCGATATCTCGGTTCCGTTCTCCCACAATCTGACCTTCGTACACAGGATCGCCGGGGACGATGAACAGCCGGCCCCGATCCTCGAGCTGCCATAGCGCATAGGCGACGGCCTCCCCCGCCCGATCACTGACTAGAGAACCGCTGAAGCGGTCGGGGAAATCCCCCTTGTACGGTTCGTATCCCTTGACCCACGAATTCATGATTCCGAAACCTCTCGTATCGGTCAGAAACTCGTCCCTGTATCCGATCAATCCCCTGGCAGGTATCTCGAACTTCATCTTGACACGGTTCCCAGCAAGGTACGTAATGTCGCTCATCTGCCCTTTGCGACGCGACAGTTTATCCATCACGGTCCCGCTATACTCTTCAGGACAATCAATCAGCAGATATTCGATCGGTTCGAGCCGTCGTCCCGTCTCATTGGTATGGAATATGATCCGCGGGCGTCCGACACACAGTTCGAACCCTTCTCTACGCATCTGCTCAATGATGATCGCCATCTGGAATTCACCCCTTCCCTTGACCGTGAACGTATCATCGGGGTTCTTCTCCACCTTGATCGATACGTTTCGGAGCGCCTCCTTCTGCAATCGGTCCCAGATCTTGGCGGAAGTGACGATTTTCCCCTCTTTTCCCGACAACGGAGAAATATTCTTCGAGAAAAGCATCGAAACAGTAGGCTCATCGACTGTGATCCGCGGCAACGCCTTCGGGAAAGCCCTGTTGCAGATCGTATCCCCGATAGAAACATTGTCGAGCCCCGCAAGAACGATGATATCGCCCGGCTCCACAGAGGTTGTATCATGGAACGTAGGCCCGTCGTATGCCTGGAGCCGAGTAACACGCAACGGCTTGAGCACTCCGCCATTTTCGATACAGACAAGGGAATCATTCGTTCCTGCGCTTCCGTTGATCACCTTCCCTACGGCAAGTCTGCCGAGGAAGTCGCTGTAGCTCAGGTCGCTGACTAGCATCTGGAAAGGTTCCTCATCGTCGAACCGGGGAGCAGGTATGTATTCGATGATCTTGTCCAGCAACGCATGAAGATTTCCGTCAAGAGCATCGGGGGAGAGACCGCAGGACCCATCGCGCCCGATCGCATAGAAGACCGGCACCTCCAGCATCTTCTCGTCAGGATTCAACTCCAGCAACAGGTCGAACACCTCGTCCAGAACCTCCGACGGTCGTGCATCCTGACGATCGACCTTGTTGATCACGATAATCGGTGCCAGGGACTTCGCAAGCGCCTTCTCGAGAACGAAACGAGTCTGGGGCAACGGGCCTTCGGCCGCATCGACGAGCAGCACCACACCGTCCACCATGGAAAGCCCGCGTTCAACTTCTCCGCCGAAGTCCGCGTGTCCCGGTGTGTCGATGATATTGATCTTGACGTTCTTCCAATGGATCGCGCAATTCTTGGCGTTGATCGTGATGCCGCGTTCCCGCTCGATCGCGCCGCTGTCCATGACGCGATCCCCCATGTCCTTGCTAAAAACTCCGCTCTGCTTGAAAAGTCCGTCCACCAGCGTAGTCTTGCCATGGTCTACGTGAGCGATGATGGCGATATTCCGTATATGTTCATTCTGTGTAATCATTCCCAGTACCTTCTCTATCCAGAGCACTCTATCACATTCAACCGATTTGCTACACCCCGGAGGATTTTTTTTTGGACAAATCACTGATTCGGCATAGATTGCATCGCGTCTACCGGCGACATCGCTAGCCGCAGTGCGATCGGTCGTTCTATATTATGGACATATCAAGACGAAAAAAGGAAACATGCCATATGCAACACCCACAATCTCAGGATATCGAGGATCTGATACGAGCACTCAACGGGAACTTGGTCACCGGCCTCGATGAATCGGAAGCGGCGGAAAGGCTTGCCGCTTCCGGAGCAAACAAGCTTGACGAGCAGAAGCGGAAAAGTTCCATCGCCCGGTTCTTCGAACAGTTCAAGGACGTCATGATTCTGATTCTGCTGGCCGCCGCAGCAGTCTCGTTCGCTATCGCATTCGCCAGCGGAGACAGCAAGGATTTCGTCGAACCCGCGCTGATACTGCTGATCGTCATTTTGAACGCATTGATGGGAACCATCCAGGAAGGCAAGGCGGAACGCGCGCTGGAAGCGCTACAGAACCTGAGCACGCCAAAAGCACGTGTCGTACGAAACGGCAACGATGTGCAAATCGATGCACGTGACCTAGTACCAGGAGATATCATCAAGCTGGAAGCCGGCGATTTCGTTCCAGCGGATTGCAGGATCATCAAGGCATCCGCGCTCCGAAGCGAAGAAAGCGCCCTGACCGGCGAATCGGTGCCGGCTGAAAAGAAACCTGGCGTTCTTCCCGAGGACGCTCCGCTTGGGGACCGTACGAACATGCTGTTCAGCGGATGCAGCATCACGCAAGGGAGCGCGGTTGCAATCGTCACGGAAACAGGGATGCAGACGGAAATGGGGAAGATCGCAAAGCTCCTCAAAGGAGAAGACACGATGCAGACCCCGCTTCAGGCACGCCTGGCAAAAATGGGGAAGACCCTGGGATTGGTGGCACTCGCCGCCTGCCTCGTGATATTCGTCATAGGTCTGCTCGACGGCATCCCCCTTATGGAAATCTTCATGACATCGGTCTCGCTCGCCGTCAGCGCCATACCGGAAGGACTCCCGGCGATCGTGACGATCGTACTCGCTCTCGGCGTGCAGAAGATGGTCAAGCACAATGCGATCATCAAAAAACTTCCGGCGGTAGAGACGCTGGGCAGCGCATCGGTCATTTGCTCGGACAAGACAGGTACGCTCACCCAGAACCGCATGACGTTGGTCACGCTCTACCATGACGGTGTGGTGGAACCGGTGTCAGCGAACAACAGCGAAGCGGGACGACAGCTTCTTGCATACGCGACCCTCTGTTGCAACGGCGAAGTACAGGGCAAGGAGGACGGCACGTTCGTCCATATCGGCGACCCGACGGAAACCAGCATCGTCAAAGCGGCGCTGGACAATGGAATGCCGAAAACGACATTGGAGGAACAGTATCCCCGCGTAGCGGAGCTTCCGTTCGATAGCGACAGAAAGCTGATGAGCACGGTCAACGTCATGGATGGCGAACTGACTGTCATCGTCAAAGGCGCATACGATATGCTCGCCCCCCGATGCAAGGACGGGAATCCTGAGGCGGCCGCTCCGATCGTAGACGAATTGAGCGCGAACGCCATCCGGATTCTCGCCGTCGCTACCAAGCGGATCGCCGAACTTCCGCAGGACATGGAAAGCGCGACGCTTGAGAGCGGTCTCACGTTCAGGGGTCTGGTCGGCATGATCGATCCTCCGCGACCGGAGGCGAAGGCCGCCGTGCAGGTCTGCGAACAGGCGGGAATCAGGCCGGTAATGATCACCGGCGACCATATCGTCACCGCATCGGCGATTGCGAAGGAACTCGGCATTCTGAAAGACGGACAGAAAGCGGTCGCAGGAACGGAACTGCAGCTGATGGACGACCGGCGTCTCAAGGAGGAAGTTCCCGAAATCAGCGTCTATGCACGGGTATCCCCGACCGACAAGATCAGGATCGTCAAGGCTTGGCAAAGCCGCGGAGAAGTCGTCGCTATGACCGGGGACGGTGTCAACGACGCTCCTGCGCTGAAAGCGGCGGACATCGGCTGCGCGATGGGAATCACCGGTACGGATGTCGCCAAGGGAGCTGCGGACATGATCCTGACCGACGACAACTTCGCTACGATCGTAGAAGCGGTGAAGCAAGGACGCGGCATCTATGAAAATATCAAGAAAACGATCGCATATCTTGTCGGAACGAATATCAGCGAGGTTCTTGTCGTATTCCTGTCCATGTTGTTCTGGAGAAGAAGCCCCCTGCTTTCCATGCAGTTGCTATGGATCAATCTCGTGACCGACAGTCTGCCGGCCATAGCCCTTGGCATGGAGGAAACGGAACCGGATGTCATGGACCACGCTCCGAAGCGCAGGGAGGAAAGCATTTTCTCCCACGGTTTCGGCATTCGCATCGCATTGCAAGGCGTTTTGTTCACGATTCTTACGCTCCTCTCCTTCCGCCTCGGATGGAAGACCTCCGGACAGCTGGAAGGAGGAAGGACGATGGCCTTCTGGACGCTGGCCCTCTGCCAGGTATTCCATGCGTTCAACATGAGAAGCGCTCATTCCCTATTCAAGATCGGCCCTTTCACGAACAGAAAAATGAATGTCTCCGCTATCATCTCCATCGCGATGGTACTGGTCGTGGCGCTGGTTCCGCCGATTGCCTCGGCGTTCGGCCTGATCATGCTTGCGCCATCGATGTACCTCATTGGAACGGCTTTCGCTCTGGCGCCGATCCTTGTCATGGAAATTTCAAAAGCGCTCGGAGTCATCAAGCCGAAAAGCGCATACGACAGACAAAGCAAGTAAGGACGATTCCGCTTCGTCGCAACGTGGTTCCTTGCGGCGAAGCGGTCGGAATGAGCTGCTAGTGTTTTCTCGACATCGCCAGCTTGACAATCATCAATACGACCATCATGCCTAACGCAACGGAGATCGAGCCGATGCCTCCGGCGATTCCCTGCCGTTCCGCGATCGCCCCCACGACCATCGGCATGACGATCGCGCCGACGGTAGCGGTAGCGATACAGGTTCCGGTCGCCACGGTCGATGAATTGAACCTACGGTCCATCGTGGACAGCGTAGTCGGGTAGATACCCGACATGCACAGACCGACTCCGAGCAAACTCGGAAAAATCACCTTGATGTTCCGTGTCGAAATCATCAACAGAAAGAAAATCGTCATGCTCAGGCCGAGACCGAGAATCAATTTGTTCTTGTCGACTTTGTTGGATATCGAAGCGCAGGTGATTCTCCCGATCATCACCATGATCCAGAGAAGAGAGGAAGTGCTCTGGGCAAGGGATGTCCCCATGATTCCGCTCTCCTTGAAGTACGTCACCAGCCAGCCGATGATCGACGCTTCGGCGCAAAGGTAGAAAAAAAGGATGAAGGTATTCAGCCAGAAAGAAAAAGATGTCGCGAATGATTTTCCACCATTCGACCTACGGGGCATCGGTTCGCTTGAAAGGCTGGAAGTGGCAATGAGAATCAAGGTGACGACGGCGAACGACGCAACGATCAGGGCGGCGACTTTCCAGCTGAGGCGCAGAGTGCTTGTCGTCAGGATCGCAATGAACGGAGAAATGAACGCTCCGACCGCGAACGTCGCATGCAGGATGTTCAACCCCCCAGCTTTGTTCTCAGCGACTTCGGAAACAACGACGTTGGTAATGTTGCTCATCGTACCACGGCCGATGCCTGTCGCGACGAATGCGACCAGCAATACCGCCGGGTTTCCCGTCACAGTCATCAGTACCAAACCGATGGCAATTCCCGAACACAGCAACAGCGTCGATTTCTTCCTACCGATGGCGTACGGCAGGAACCCTGCGATCAGCACGGCGCAGAAGTTTCCGATTTGATGCGCGGACAGCACCATACCGCTCAGCACATAGCTCATCTGATATTCCGCCTTCATCGACGGAAGTATGGTACCGAGCAGCGTACTCATCATTCCGCTACAAAAGAATGCGAAATACATGATGTATAGCAATCCGGTATTTTCCTTGGAAACTTGCAACTTTCGGGACAAAGACTCCACTGACGACTCTCCTTTTCCAGAAGGTGCGGAACCAAACCGAAGACCGCCCCGCCTCCTCCCCGATATACAGATGATGTACATGTTGCATCCTGCTGACAGCATCTGCGCCAACTCGGACAAACATGCTATTCATAGCTCCAAAACAGGTTCTTGTCCAGCCCCATCGGTTATTTCACAGTCCAAGGTACGGACAGGCCGGCGCAGAATCATCAAAATGCAGATCCGGTGGCAACGCCGATCCGTGCCTGTCCGGCTATATCTCCCAAATTTCGTTTATCAATCCTTCCAGCGTATCTTCCCGCAGCTCCTTGGTGCGCAATTCACATTCCCACACGACCATCACCCGCCATCCCAAGGATTCAAGACGGATGCGGTTCCGAAGATCCCGCTCTTTGTTGCGCTGTATTTTCGTCTGCCAGAACTGCATGTTGCTTTTTGGTTGCACGGATAGCCTGCAGTCGTGGCCATGCCAGAAACAACCATTGACGAATATGACCGTCCGGTACTTAGGAAGGACGATGTCGGGAGACCCGGGAAGCCGCTTGTCGAACAAGCGGAACCTGAATCCTTTGCGGAAGAGAAATCTTCTGACGATCAACTCAGGCTTCGTATTCTTCGCATGGATCCGTGCCATGATTTCACTCCGTTTTTCAGGAGCGACGGTATCGGCCATCAACGATCCTCCAGTTTCATCCGGAGTATACCACGAAACGAAGCGCGGTGTGTCGTCGATCGGATCGATCATCGAGCGTCACGGATCACCGCGGTCGGGAACCTATGCATAATGGATCGGTCCGATACCGACATCGGTCTTGCGCTCCAGTTTGTCCAGGATTTTTCCGGGGTCTTCCGTCGTTGCGACCAATACATCCCGATCACTGGATTTTTTCCGGTACTTTCATTATTTTTTCCACGATGATACAGTGATAGGATCAGGAAAAGAATATGAAGAAGATATTGCATATATACGAGGACAAAAACAAAAACATCACCGATGCTCGGCTCTTTGCGGAGCTGCAGCAGAAAGCCGCATGGCGGCAGGAAGAAAAAGTCGCGCTGTTCAATGCGCTAGGCCCGCTGCATCCTGGTACGATCGACGTAGCGCTACGTCTGGCGGAAGTAAGAACGATGCTCGGAGACTATCAGTCGGCACTTGAATATACGAAAGAAGCCTACCAAGCAAGATGCAAGGTATTCGGGCAGTACCATAAGGATACTGTGGACGCCTACCTGTCCCTTGCCGATGCATATCTGAATGCCGGGCAGCCGATGGAAGCGAAGAACATCGCTCAGGATGTTCTCAGAGACGATTTCCCCTACGATCCGGAAGATCTCGTCGTAGAGCTTGATGCCAAGGAGATTCTTGCCGATGCGCACCAGATGCTCAGGGAGTTCGGAGCGGAAACGAAAGTCAGGCGGGAACTCGTCGCGGACATGGAAGAAATCTATGGACCGAACCATCCGGAAACCCTCGGCTCTGTCGAAACACTCGCAATGTCGCTCGACGAAAACGGATGTCCGGCTCAAGCGATACCGCTCTATGAGCGTCTGCTCGCCTATTTGCGCGAGGAACAGGATACTGAGGGTGTCGTATCCGTGCTTTGTAATCTCGCCGCATGCTGCCGTCTTGTCGGACAGCAAGGAAAGGCGCTCGCGCTAGCGGAAGAGGCGGTCAGCATTTCCAAGCAATCGTTCGGAGAAGAGGACGATCTGACTCGCAACGCGATGGCGCAATTGGGGGAGATCGCTGGAGACGATAGGTTCTTTTCATCTAGGAAATAACCCGCAGAAAAAACCTCTGGCATGCGTTTATATCAGCGAATGAGAATATATGCGCGCAAGGGCTACCTGTGTGCAAGCAACTCCTGGATAACGACCCATAGCCCGGAGACGCCGACGAACGCATAAACTAGTTTTTTCAACGAATCCATCGAAAGTTTGTCAAACGATGCTAGGCCGAGCCATGTCCCGCATCCAATTCCAACCCATCCGATCAGAATGACGGGGATGTGTTCCGTACCAATGGAACCATTGAACGCCCTGATCGCGATCGTAGAAATATTGGAAAGGAGAAAATACGCTTGTATCGTGGCAAGATATTGGTCTTTTTCGTTCACGCTCGCCATGAGATACAGCGCTACCGGAGGTCCGCCGATACCGAACAGTCCGTTGCCCAGCCCGGCTACCACTCCCATGGAGAGTCCGCTTGCAATCGAAGCTTTTAGCTTGATGCGATTGGCGAACCATATGAAGAAGATCGAGAGGAGGATCAGCGCGATTCCCAGTATCATCCGAAGCCTTTGCTGCGGTATCGAGAACGACAGATAGGTAACGACCGATCCGACTAACAACGAGACGAGCAGTAACGGTAGCAGAACCCGCCATCTGATGCTTGCTCGATAGGTTATCGACAGGTACGCGGTGCTCACGAAGGCAATCATTTGACACAATGTCACCGCAGTGGAAAAGGGAAAGAGCATCGGCAGGAAGATCATTGCGAGAATCGGAAATCCGAACCCGATGTTCGTCTGCAGGAACGAACCGACCAGCGCAATGAAAAAGACCGCCGACAGAGTTGAAAGAGCCATGAAATCTCCTTGAATGCCAGCGTATCACGAGGATACCGCTCGGTAAAGGAAAAGCTGTCGGGAATATCCTTGAGGCTATTGATTCGAAGCCGAAGTCTGTCCCCCATGAACTTTCGCCGAGTCGTAAAAATACCGGCGATAGGATCGGTTGCAGTATCTCGGCAATTTATCCGGCTTCGCCGGGGCGGCGTCAAAATCGTATGCTCCATATATCTTCCAACCATCGAATATGCCAAGATCGACGGCATTCACTGGACAACGAACGCTACATGCCATGCATCCGACGCATCGGAATCCGAATGTCGGATGCCCCTGCGCCATAACGATATTCTCCGTGGGACAGACCTGAGCGCACAAGCCGCAACCGATGCATCGCGATGTCGCATGGAAGGCGTGGCCAATGAAAGGAAACGCAAGCTGCTCGATCTTCAACGGTCCTGAAACGATCCGTCCTCCAAGACTAGGTTCGATTGCATGCCTTCGGCCGGACAGGATATCCGTCGTGTCGTCTTCGATGCGAGCCAAAGCGGTCCGCAACATCAAGGACGCGACAGAGTCGGAATGCCGGGTCATGATATGATATGGCATCAGATAGTGGAATTCTCCCTGGACGACATATCCTTTGCGGCGAAGCAGGCGCGCAGGTTTCACAGAGGATGCGCTGTTTAGCTTCAGGAATTCACCGCTCGTCTTGACGAACCAGATTTGAGCGGACGAAGCCGACAATCGCTTGATGCGCTCGATGACCGGGCGCGGAGCATTGAAGGCATGGATCGGATAGCCGATGACGATACTATCGTCCGAAGATATCACAAGATCCTCCTGCATCGTCTTTCGCGTAATGGCATGGTATTCGGTCGTAAATCCACGCCGCACAACAACCGATTGCATCGCTTTGCATATGCGCTCGGTATTTCCGGTACCGGAGAAAACAAGAAAGACTATCTTCATGTAGAAACTACTATCCTTTCATAGAATATCGATACGCTCATGCACTTTCCGACCATTCTAGAAGAAAAATAGGACGAGAAGCAATGCAGAAGCCCCGGCCTCTCGTCTCAATGATATCGGAACGAGGTGACGATACCCGCAAAAAGGAACGACGCCTTCGAAAAAAAGGAAAGCCGTCGCACGGATCCCTGGGGGACGGGGCGACGGCTCGGGCGCACGAGGCGCGAAAGGAAAAGAAAAAGAAAAGGCCCGGCGGCGACCTACTCTCCCGCGGCGAACCGCAGTACCATCGGCGTGGGAGCGCTTGACTTCCGTGTTCGGG